>Ga0180217_1000119_pt1 | contig 164923 bp, 59 predicted proteins | sample eDN3rd37CBELigOP_FD_128521 | JGI IMG/M metagenome (GOLD analysis project Ga0180217, IMG submission 128521) | Enriched Organic Plus compost microbial communities from Emeryville, California, USA - eDNA 3rd pass 37_C BE-Lig OP (version 2) (version 2) ... | reverse complement strand
GGAGAAAATGGGTGGAAAGAGGATGGTGGAGGATGGAAGAAGCCACCACCATCACCCCTGTACAGTCATGAAATTCAAAATCGCGAAAAATTCAAGTGATCGCAATCTCACTAAGTTCGTAGCAATCAAGGGGGCGTGTTTCCACCCTAATCCGGTTTAGCCGGTTTTAGCCGCATCCGGCCAAATACAAATTGCCGTCTTCGTGCAAGAGTTTATCACTACCCCTGCGCCACAAGCACACCATTTTTGAAAAAGTGACATTAAGGGATCAACCCTCGTGCGAGAGTTTATGATAAACTCTTGACGCTAAATGTTGTATTTAACCGGCTTAACCATTGGGGTAATCCGGATTTTACGTGACCCAAGTAGCAGAATTTTGCGAGTCAGTGTAACTCTTCTAATACATTGATCACAACTTGCGTAGTCCTGTATCGCCGCATCTATAGGTGTATTACCGACAACGCCATCAGTTTAATCATTCGACTTACAACTGCGCTAAGAGAATGGTAGGTCTCAGGTCGTACGAGGCTACGCCCACAGGATACAGAGTGGTGTATCAAGGTAGGGCCACCGTACCATCCAAATACGACCAAATACTCTCACCTGTTCAAGTTGTATTCTCGTCAAGGGCACTGTTGGAGCGTGGGCTGCAAATATACCACATTCAGGCTATGGTATACGCATATCATCAGCGCGTCGAGGGTCGCGAGGACTTCAATACACTCGCGCGTGTCTCAAAGCAGTACATGTACACTGGTGACCATATTCGAGAGCTGGAAGCCTATCTACCAAGACGGCAATTGTTGGCTTGGTTGGAGAAGCGTCTACTGGCACGACGTGCTGGTGTGGTCACATTGAACCCGCCGAGGGACTTGCTCACACCTGCAGTGGACCGCTTTCGACGATACCTACTTGTCCTGGCAGCGCAAAAGAGAAAGTGTCGGATTCTGAATGCCGACCAGACTAATGTCTACGTATTTAAGGATGATGGCAAGATGATCATTGGGAGAGGTACTCCTGGATATGTGAGGATTGAGGGACGAAGTCACTGCAAGATCAGTTTCCTCCGATACACTAATCGCAGCAAGGAAGAAATTGGTTGAGCTTGCCTGTCAGGGTGATGTCAGAACATTGGAAACATTCGATATCCTAGACTTCGCCACGACTATTGAGCCATTCCACAGTACTCACGAATCAAGCACCACTGCTCCGCACGCTGGATCATCTGATAGGGCGGAAAGGATGGGTATTGGGGAGGATGACGAAGTCCTAGACGAGTCTGTTGCATCAGCGAATGTCAGGACACGAGTGAGAGCCAGACTACAAAGCTCTGTAGACAAGCAGCTACCGGCAGACATTGCGACAATCCCAGACGAGCTCAATGATCCTTATGTAGAGGAGTTGGTTCAGATGGTAAAAGAGCTGGACGAGGTCAACAATGATAAATACCTTGAAAAAAGGATCAACAAGGTCGAGAACGTTCTTACCAACAAGCATAGTGGAACGCATTCCAAGCAAAGGGTAAACTTATCCCAGTAATTGAACAGAGCATCGCGCGAGGTAACACTCTGTGGTACAAGAACCCAATTCATGAGGCCTTGAAGAAACACAAAGATCAAGTAAAGGGACTCGAGATCGATGTGGAGGATCGTTTCGAGCAGTTGGCGAAGCTAAAAGAGTTGTCGGACCACGATCTTGTTACGCAAGATCAGCGCTACTCCTGCGCCACAAGCACAGTGATTTTTGAAAATCTGTATCTCAGTGGTATGCCCCACCCACACTCGATCACACTGAAGAGAAGCGATTGTAACAAGTGATACATCGTGAAGGGTGATTGAGGTTGAAGGAAGAAGAGGTGAAAGAGCACAGCCAGTGCTTTAATCAACGAGATATCGCAGCTTCCCCGTCGCGTGGACTATGACGAACACTTCGAAACATGAGGTTTCTATTGTTGCGATGCAGGCTCAACTCTTGGTATTATGCTGTATGTGGAAGAATTGATCTGGGTGTGACTCCGCTGGTCCACGTCAGCTCACTCCTCCTGGCTCTACCTGTGCACCCTCTAGAACTAAACACAATGATGTCAGTCGAGTCAGAGCAGAAGCTGACGATGACGGTTGTTTCCAATACTTCCACTCAGGAAGGCTGCTTTATATCAGGTCCCGACGACCCCTGAGCTTCAGTTCCGAGCCCCAGATCGAGGAGTTACTCAAGACGGTGACCGAAATAACGAACGCTGCGACCGCAGCTCTCGCTAAATACCAATACGATCCCTTCGATATCAAGAAGCGCAGAGCTCTCTTCTCGCAGTCTGGCCTCTTCGGTGCAGCAAATCAGAACACCAAAACCGTGAACATTGAGGCGAATGAGAAGGCTATTGGACGTCAGATTCTTGATGACATCTTGGGAGCCAAACTGAGCGGTGACGCCCTCTCCAATGCTATTATCTATTATACCATCGAACAGTCCTTCGACACGTTCGACCTTTGCGTACACTTGCTTCATGTGCATCGCGAGACGATTCGTCCTTTGATGAAGTGCCCCTGCAGCTCATCGAGTAGTGCAGACTGCATGCTCACTTTCACTTGCGAATCATTCCAGGTGACTGCTGATAAGGACCTCGACCCCAATGCAATCCAGGAGAAGTTCGAGAACGTCCTCATGAATGAATAAGCATATTCATTCAAGCCAACCATGAGCAGCGGTCTTGAACTGCAGTCCAGCAGCAGTCTGTTCTCCGGTTCAAGCAACCACATCACAATAAACGCATGCGTTGTCGCCCACAATCACTAGCACCACACCCCAAGCCTACACTTCGCTGGCGGATACTCTTGTTGGGCGGCCTTAAGAGCCATCGAAGCTCAAGCCGAGTGTCTTGCGGCGTGCTTAACAACAACCCATCGAGATCAACGCATCCCAGTTCGCGGTGAGCACTGCTGGCGCATCCTTGGACGGCTTGAGCAGTGAGTACCTGCAGTGCAATCACTCTGGTAAACGAAACGCCATCTGCTTGTATGTCGATAGAGGTAACTACGCTGTTGTCAAGGGACACCATAAACCTACGAGAATTCCTCTCGCAGCTTTTGTTCCCAATATGCGCCTACTCGGCAGACCTTTGCGTCGCTTGTACTAACTACCAGCCGCAAGTAACAGAGTACGAAAAAATTAGGCGATACAGGGGTGGACTGAGGAGGCGAGGGTTCGCCGCTCTGCTGGGGAACTCCCACTATAGAAACATTTCAAACAAACACAGGATCCAGATCTAATCTGCAGGCAAAAGAGACAGATTTCTGTGAAACATTATGTGGTCAGAGGGTGGAGTTACTCGTTCCGACCATCGGTTTCCATGGCCTGGAGAAGTGCAGTGACATGCTGAGGGTGCTTGGGTTGGATCTTGGCAGGACGATCGAAGAGCAGGTTGAGGGTGACATCGAGGTGGGCATCAAGCAGAAGGCTCTCGTAGGGTACAAACGTGAGAACGGTGATCACGGTGATGACTTGCAAGGCCTTATTCACAGTGCTGTAGTCGGGGCCAAAGGCAATCAGCGCCGCCGCACCAATCAGGAACAGAAGAGCCACCGTGTTGCCTGACAGATGAGTATGGATCGCCCCCACGCTGGAAGCCTGGCGGAAATGCAGGTTGCGCATTGAGCGCTTGGTGGGGTAGGGAGGCTCCCAAACACCATCGACCTCCTGTTGGTCCATCGTGTCACTCGTGAGAGCCAGGGTGAGCGTCTGACGCAGCTCGCCGGCTTGGATCATCTCACAGAGCTGGTTGTAGGTCTCCTTGCTTGCAATATTGGAGGCACGCAGTGCAGACTTGATAAATCCATCGCGACTCAGGACGACATACAATGCGCCAAGCGGGTTGGAGCGTCGGTGAACGAAATCTGCGAAGCGGTACAGCTGCACTGGGATAAACATCAGGATCCGAGTGAGTAGGTACTGCTGCGAACCCAGGCGTGCTGCTCTACGGAACAACCAATATCCAGGGAAGTAGAGCGCAGCTCGCAGGACCGCAGTTACAATCCAGAAAGGCCTGAGCAAGCCACCCAGCGCTGCACTGCCCAGGGGAAGCTCCTCGCTGAGGTCAATGATGCCATTATCGGTGCGATTGATCGATTCCGAATTCACGTCGAGGCTGACATTAGAGAGGGGGACGTAGGACGACGCGGGTGACAACCACCAGCTCGCGGAGCGTTGATAGGCCCAAATCATCCACACGTTATGGAACGTGAAAACGGACCAAATGCCACCTACGATGCAGATGTAAGGTCCGGCCTGGGTGCGAACCATTTCCGTCTTCCAGTCATGAGCGGGTTCGTCGATGATAAGGCCCGCGATGCCAATCATCACGACACCCACGGACAGTGCGTAGGTGAGCTGGATCGCAATCACAATCCAGAGCGACGGGTAGGGCACGGCCATGTCAAGAATATCAAGCAAGATGCCACCCACGTAGCGTGGGCGGTGCCTGAGACTGCGTGTCAAGGTACCGATACCCAGTCCTAAGCACATAGAGGCAATACCGAAGACCAGGTTGCGGTTGCTGGGGTAGTCTGATAGTTTCCAGACAAAGTAGAGACCGGTGGTAGCAGCCAGGTTGAGGATATACACCGGCCAGACAAGTCGGACGCGAACCAGCGCATGTGTAATGAATATACCGAGCGGGAGGATCGCCGTGACGCCCATGGTGACCGCCCAGAGGTACTCGTGCTGGATCACGAGCGTCTCGTGGCTCTTAAGCGCGTTGGTCGCAACCGCCATGGCATACATGATGGTGTATGCGATGGCGGCGAGGAATACGAGAAGAAAAAGTACGGAACATAATTTGTCGCGTTTAAATACATTCATTGCAATTGTTTGTTCTCCGCGTGCACTGTGTAGATATACACTTTCACGAATGTGATAGATACACTGGAATCTTGGAAAACGTCATTCGCGGTCGACATGTGCGGAGCTGGGGTAGATGGTTTCACCCGAGTTTTATTCAGCCGCACCCCGCACTGGTGGTGAGTGATAAGGTTATTCCCGGGTCCATTCGGTCGTGAGACCAGTCGCCCTACCTGTCAAGCAGTTAATATCCCAGTCAACCACCCAGTCCTCACTGAGTGAGCCAGTGGCGATGCCCGCGTGTCAGTCAGCTCAGTCAATTCAACCATGAATTCATGATTAATCAGGTAGTGTGCGAGTGAATCCAAGCGATTTAGCGCACAGTCGGCTGAAAAACGTGTATTCCAACTGCCGATCCGAGGCAGCTGTATGAAGGCACTTCGACGACTCGCTTCTAAACGGCGCGGGGTTTGGCCAGAGTCCTTCCCTTACACTGGCCAATCCTAACGTGAGGTGCGGTTAACACGCTCTGCACTCCGAAGTCGTTTGATTTGCTTCGATCTGCAGTTGTATGACTGTCGCAGACTGGGCCCTGGGTGACGACGGCCTGTCGACACGAAACCTTCGCCTGCTCGTCTAACGAAAAGTAACGACTGTTCAGAAGAGATTCGAGTCGAGGATGCATTGCGAGCAACTAACCGCGCGAGTGGCGCGGCCTACCTTGATCAGGAGTCTGGACCCTGAAAGACTGACGAAGCCTACTCTGGCTTGTACGAAATCAGGGCTCTGCTGTCACTCGCGTCAAAAGCACAGGAATGGACACCACAGTATCATAGTATCATGGCTGGTACTCCTACTCTCCCTTCTCTGTCACGACTTTAGCCCAGGGTCCCATCAAGATGCCAAAGCTGAATCATGATTTCGCTGCATAGCATGTTCTTTCACGCTGCGCGACTGAAGGCAGGAAAACAAGACCAAGCGATGAGTGTCAAAGAGCACACGCCTAGCGTGTAGCGTTGCACACTCAATTTCCCTCAATCGCGCGCTGGCCTGCCAGCCCTGGTATCACTAGCGGTGTCAGTGGGAGCGATTCCCGACCAACCTTGTTGTCGCGATTGATGATCGATATCATTCTGAAGTTGGCTGGATTTTTGAAGCCAAAATTTCTTCGTGCGCGAATTTGTGATTTCCAAGATGTGAAAAAAAGATAATTGAAGCATGATTTGTTCGGCTGAATATGATAGGGAGGAGTGCTCATGAGTGTCTTGGCCATTTTCTCGCTCTAGACAGCGACCTCTGTCAAGCTGTACAAATGGAGCGCCGAAACACCCGGGTGAAGCGCGCAATTGTCGCGACGTTCGTTTTGCTCGCGTGCCTCTGCCTGGTCGCTCCCGTTTCAGGTACGTTTTTGCATATAGACTGCAAATTTTGCGCCTCGACTTGAGCAATAGTGATAGCTTGTCGCGTTTTCCGTGTCCTTCTGGGGTTCCCCCCTACTTAAGGTCTCTAGCACCACGCCGATTCCTCGAAAAGAGTCTCTCCAGGCAAACTCACTCGATGGTTGTCCAAACGGTTTTGGCTCACGACTGAGCACAACTCTGCACACACACCCGCCTCCCATTGTAGGAACCTTCGAATATCAGTACAAGCTCGATGCGTCCCACTTTACTAAGTGCAGTGAAGGCGACTTTGAGAATGCTCCCACTGTTCCGTTGGTGTGTGTAGATACTGAAACGAATGAAATCGATCAATCCGGGTCGCAATGCGAGCCGCCTGCTCCAGCTCCGGTCGCACTCAATCCGGCCATGTGTTATGGGTCTGTAGAATCTTGCGACTCTACCTATCCCATTGGAGATGAAGCGTATGACTTTGATCACCCACAATGCACACACTATGCCCCTGACGATGGAGGACTGGCCAACTGCCCCTTAGAGCCTTTGACCATCGAGGACCAATTGACTTATCGCATTTATCTTTCTGGTGTGGTTCGTCTGCCGGAGAAAGAATGCCTTGTATGGTCCGGAAGTGTAATACCTGAACCTGACGACTGCAAAAGCGAGAGATCAGGAGGTCTTTGTGCATTCAAGGCCTCTCCGTCTGAACCGGTGACGTACACCTATCGTGGCTCAGTGCACGATGGTTCTGGTGAGGGATGCAATGAAGTGAGAGTTAAAACTGTGTATTCGTATGACGGCCGCGAAAATTGCCAAACCGGCCTTGATTGGGAGGCCAGTTGTCCGATCCATTACACAGATGTCGAGAACCCTGCGGATTACTTCGAAACGCCCATCTCTGCAGTCTGCAAGTTCCAGGGAGAACTTGTTGCGTCATCGTTCTGCGAGGTGAACAAGGGTGCCGCACCCCAAGGAACCTGCAGTGCTAGCGACATCGCGAGTGATGACTTTGTTAATGATCTGAATGAGGCGCTCTGTCCTAGCTTGTTTCCTGATGCGGCTCAGCTCACAGTATCATCAGTAGAGAGATGCCTCGTGAAGCATCCTGTCTCAGAAAAAACGCTTTATATTGACGTGGCCCAGGCTGCGGGGACGGGCTGCTCCTCTACCACCTTCGGAAGTTGCTTAGATCGCATCGCGGTTCCTAAGTCGGGTGAAGAGTGTTATGGGCCAATCACCGTCAAGGGCAAGCTCAAAGGCGCCGATGAGGTGTATGCAGACCAGCTTGACATGCCCCAGGAGCCAAGCGATTACCGGTATGCCAACCCGGGTTACCCTGTGAGCTGTGATGCAACCAACCTGGTGCTCACCAATTGCGATGGTAAGTACAATGCCGATTTAGGAGGGTTTGAGGACCTGTACACCTGCGGATACAAGACCGAGTCCAACGAGGTGAAGTCGGCGAATCCTGCGTTCTGCACGCAGAATATGCCATCCGCTCCTGCTGCCGAACCGTGCACATTGAGAAAGTTAACAGTCAGTGGTGCTCGCAAGAGTCTATGCACAGATTTGTTCCCAAAGAGCGATGACCAAGATTTCACACCAGCGGGAGCCGATCCAGCAGATGAAAAGTGCTATGCGCTTGCCGTGACAGGCATTTGGGTCCCGCTCTCGGTGGCACCAGAAGAGCTTCCTGATGTGTGCGCGAATCTCAAGACAGGAGTTCTACCTACTGAGTGCGCGGAGTTGGAGGCTGAAGATGGTACCTGCACGAAAATTAACTTGGATTCAGCCAAGTGTAAGGTGAAGGATGGCAGCTATTATTTCGACATGCTAGCGCCGTGTCAGGAAGAGTATGACACTCAGCGCATAGCTCGTTCCAAGAAGGACTGCAGTCCTGGTACTTATGTCACCCAACTGGCGGATAGCTTCTGCAACTACAACTCACAGAACAATGGCTTTGAAGCAGGCTCCGGGAGAAGCTATGCCTGCAAGTATAAAGCAGATGAGAGTGATCCAGGATCTGATGCTGACCCTGAGTTCTGCAGCCTGACCAAGGATGACGAGGAGCCCTTCACCGATCTTGTCGATACCTATGTCAACAAGCCATGCGATGTCAAGGACTTGGTTGAGTGGAGCTCGGCATGTAGTGATATATTCCATTCCGGTCTGTCAAATATCCAAGTGCGTAGTGAGACCTTCCCAGGTGTGTGCGTTGTGAATGCTGACAACGGTCGCGTCACCGTAGATGATGCCATCTGCACGGACAACGCCCTGCCCAAGCCCGAGGACCTCGAAGGTAAATTTATCTCGGACTGCGAGGTGAAATTCGTAGAGCCGGCGGATGGAGAAGTCACTTTCGACTGCAAGGTTGCCCCAGATCTCACCCAAACCAGCGCAAAGTGCACGGTTGAGAATATTCCTATGGTGATTCCATCAGGCTTGGCAGACCTTACCTTGTGCGAGGAAGACTACCGTGCGTATGTGTACAACCCTCCATCCTGCAATGGTGTTTATTCGTACGAGTACTATTGCTCACACGATTATGTCACCAATCCTGCGAACTTCCCTCTGGGTGAGCTAGTTCCACGATGTAAGTACGCAGGAGAAGACGCAGAGATGGCATATTGTGAGGTCCACCTTCAGCCACCTCTTGACCAAGCCTGCACAATTTCACATCTTTCACCTTCGCTGTTCGTGCCGAACCCCCGATGCTCCGAACTATTCGATGCACAGGACGAACCGGACGCAGCCTATTGCCTCCTTAAAAGCCAAAACACCGGAGTCACGGATACGGTTCGCATCAGTGCCACTGGGGCGGGTGCAGGGAATGCTGGGTGTCTTGCACATGCGAAGACCCTTGATCAGTGCATTAGTAGGCGGGTAAAACCAAATCCAGCCGGACCCTGCTTGCTGGCACCGACGGTTGAGTGCGTGCTGAGTGGCAGTAGTGATCCTGAAATCACGTATGATCTTGAGCGGTGCGGCGGTGCTCTCGATACTGCAGACTATCACTTTACAGACAACGACTACCCATGCACTGCGGACAGTTTGTCTTCCAGCGCAGATGCATGTGTGGGTCGATTTTCCGCGACGCTCAGAAGCATGGAGCCTGGGTCGTCGACATGCCTATATAACAATCAGCTCGCACATATCAATTTCTGCTTAGCTAATGGTTTGAGCGAAGCCAAGTCTTGTAGGGTGGCAGATTTGCCGCTGGCAGGCGCACGCACGACGATTTGTTCGCTTCTGTATCCACCAAATCCAGAAACCTCATCTCCCAACAAAGAAGTCCTCAGCAATGAGGATGTGCCAGATCAGTGCTTCGTGCTGAGCACGGATGGCGAATGGGTACCTCTGACTTCAGAAGAACTGGTGTCGCCGGACATGCAGCCACCCCAGTGCGCAGCATTGAGTGCCTCGACCATCGAAAATTGTCTAGTACTATCTGCACCCAGTTCGACGTGCATAACGACTGGTCTAGAAGACGCAACTGCTAAATGTATTGTTAGCGGTACGGAGGATGATCCGGTAAGATTCACATCTCAAGCATATTGCCAGACCGTCATCATAATTGAACGCCGTGAACGTGCGAAACCGACGCAGGAATGTCTCGATGGTGGTTCATATGAGCTCCGTATCGTGGATACGAGTCAATGTTCTGCTACATTGTCCGCTGAGCCTGCTCCAATTGAAGAGGGTGAATTGTCGCGAAAGACCGTAAGCTCACTCTCATCTGCGAATGGCAAGTGCTTCTATGTGACAAGTGACGTCAATGGCCAGCTGAGCTCTGCCCCAGCTACGATTGATTTCTGCGCCGCAGACAAGATCGACTTTAATGATGTGGAGGACGCCTCTATCATCCTTACCCAGTGTACGCTGCTTGATGCCGGCTTGAAGTGGGAGACGGGGGTCTGCGGCGTAGAGCAGGACAAACTAGTGAAGATTCCTTACACTGCATGTGTTATCCGCACGAGTGCTGGTGAGGAGGAAGAGGAGTACTCGCAAGTCAGCACAGTGCTCTGCTTGAATGAACTTAATGAGCGCGATAAGTATGCATGCAGCAGCACACCTGTGCAGTGGCTTGACCGTGCACCTGAGGCTAGTTGCTTCGGAGAGGGTGATACTATCGAGGAGGAGGAGGTAACGGTTGCGACGAACTCGACCTGTGCGATTCGCCTCCCCGACGGGACCTGGTATGCCATGTCAGAAGAGGAGTCCGATGCAAACGCCGACCAAGCCTACTGGCACAAGTGCAGGACTGAGCATGGCGAATATCCTGCTACCAAGACAACTCAACCAGGAAGCTGCGTTGCATCGGCTTACTGGACGTGGTACTGTGATGGGGACAAGAACCGTGTAAGTATCTGTGGAGGTACTGCCGATGAAAACACTTGCGCGAATACGTTTGGACCTCCACCATCATATCTCCCGCCGAAATGCCCCGAGTATGCTGAGGATAAATATGAATGGTATGCTGTGCTAAGTGGCTGCGATCAAAATGACTGTGGCCTGGGCGAAGTCGCATGGTATTGCAAAGCAACAAGCTACCTTCGGGCTAGTCTTTCACCTCTGGACCCTCTCGCATTAAGGTTCAATTACACGGATCAGCGATTGGCAGATCCCTATTTCACTTGGGATGGAGATGATGATGCTTGTCTCCGATATGCACCAAAGCCAAATTTTACTCACCTGCCATGCCCATGCCCGGGCACCCAGCCCGCACCGAGTTCAACTGCTCCATTGGTATATCCCGGTGAGATCTCTCCCCTAGTCCTGGATGAGACGAGCGGCTTATGGCTGCGTCAACCACCACAGTGTGAAGGGGAGAATTGCCCGGTAGTTGAGACAGTAGTTCCAGCTGGAAGCATCATCTCGCGAGTTCATCGAACCAAGAGCAAACACATTGATTTTTCTACATGCGATCCTGACACATTGCGAATGAAGGCTATCGATGGAGATGCAACCGACTCCGTGCCTTGTATGCCACCGAATAGTGAAGCGATTTGGATACACCGTAGATATTACTGGAACGATGAGAGTGAATGTACTGCACCCTGCAACGTGCCTGGACTCTCGAAAACCAAGTTTGCCTTTGCCTGCGTTCGCGTCGTGGTCTCCTCAGGGGGATACTATGAAACGATGGTTGTGAAGGACGAAGAATGTCTCAATGCTGGGAAGCCTCGACCTTCTCAATTCGAATGTAATCTCCACAAGTGCGTCAAACCCTACGTCTGGGTAGTTGGCCAGTGGACCACCGAACAACCCATGACGATTGACGAAATGATTGCTTGTGAGAGCGTATCTCTGGTACGCCAAGTTGGATGCTATAGCACAACTGAAGGACAAGGAGAGCCTGAGAAGGTTGACGACTCGTTATGTCTTGATGCAAAGCCTGAGACAACACGAACTCTGTCATTCCACTCTCAGCCATATTGGAAGGAATCTGCTCCTACGCCCTGTACTTGGGGTCAGAGCGGAGGCTTCGCAACTAGACGTGTGGACTGTGTCTACTCGCTCGACGAAGTCGGTACGGTGAAGGTCGCAGATAGCCTCTGTACCGCCCCTAAGCCTGCGACTACCTTGAGCTGCTGCGTAAACGGCGGTACAATCAAAAACGGAGCATGTGTCTGCCCTCCCGGTTTCCATGGCAAGGCCTGCGAGCTCGGTGGTATCCCGACTGTGCACGTCCCAAGCTACCAACACTATGATTCCTTCATGTATAGTATCCCTGAGGCGTTACCAGACGAGCTGCCTCCCAAAGCAAACTTCGATCTCATTTCGGCCAGTGATGGTAAGCTACTGTCCCGACTTCTGAGCGATGTACCGGTGTCTATCACGGGTGTGCTCTCATTCACTCCCCGAGCTGGCCAAGACGCCTTTGGACGTCGGTTCAAGCTGCGGATTACACCGATTAACTCACCGCCTTTCGAATCCAACGTGTTCATTCTGAACAGGAAGAAGCTCTGTGACAACGAAGGTGAGTATATGGATGGCTCATGCAAGTGCAAGGTGGGTGGCGTCTTCGCGGGTACTTTCTGCCAGACTGACGTTTGCGACGCCTGCGAGAATGAAGAGTGTGCAATTAACGAGGATGGCGATGTAACCAACTGCTGCAATAACGTAAACACCTTCAATACCGTTCTCAACAAGTGCGCCGCGGTATGCAGCGCTAAAACATGCGCAAACCACGGTGTTGCCGTTCTAAACCCTCAGGATGAATGTGTATGTTCATGCCCGATAGGTACCTCTTGGGATCCTGAACAGGACTGCCGCGTATGTACGATGAGCTGCGGTGCAAAGGGTCGCCCCGACGCGCAGTGCGCTGAGTGCGTGTGCGATCGTGGTGTCACGAGCGAAAATGGTACCTGCAACTGCCGTTCGCTCGTTGTGCGATTGGCACTGGCACGCACCTCTACTTTGGACGAAGCTGAGCGCGCCGCTATCTCCGCAGACATTTCGGTGATCTTGACTGCGAAGGTTCAGAGCGTTCCTGCTGATCGTATCATTGTTACGGCGGGGGCGGTCAGGAGTGGCCGTGTGCCCATTGATATTACCATCAAACCCTTGGCATGCCAGCCGGAGGCAGCTGCCACGATGCTCTCGAAGCTGAACCCGACAAGCTGGTTCAAGACTTTGGACGATTTCAGTGTTGAATTTGATGCATTGGGTTCTGCAATCTATGACGCATTGTCTGAGCCCGATACGCTTCCTTCGTCACTTTCGGAGTATGATGCAAGCCTTGGAGCCTCAATTACAGACCCGGCCTGCGATCCAGAATTCGAATCGTGTGTCGAGCCAAAGGCTTTGGGCAACGGAGGTCCCGCCCTCAATGACGACGAAGATGATTCAGGTGGTAATGACGACCTGAAGTGGATCATCCCCGTCGCAGTAGTGGTCCCATTGGCCGTGATTGTTGCGGTAGCGATTGCCTACGTTAAATGTGTTCCTAAAACGCGAGTTGTACAACATAATCCTCATCACCATATTCAGATGTCAACCCGCTAAATCGATTCAACTCCGCTTTGGTTTCCCCATCATCAGCGTTGTCATTATACCCCATATGTGGCCACTCTAAAGGCCACCTCTTTTTTGATTTCCTCCTTTCCTTGACCCTAATCCAAATATCATGTTGAATGCGCTTCCTAGTCTCCTCAGCATGGATTAGGACTATCGACCGTTCTGCAGCATCTTTCTACCACATTACTGTTAATGAATGTCATTTCAGCATCTGCTTTTCACCGTTGCTTTATTTGTAGCGAGAAGTTGCCGCGTTAGCGCTCGCATCATGCACGACCACAGAGCATGACAGTTGTGGCGCGCGTTCACATCTCCCCTAGTGTTGTGCACGTTTTATTGCTTGTTCTACCATCGTTCGTGGAAATCGTTTTCGCTCAGTCCCCGGTTCTGTTTCTTGTACGTTTACGGATACTACAGTGTTACATACTATACATTGTCTCGGTTTCCACTCTCTGTGCGCGACTACATACATTATCTGATTTTTTTTTCACTCTCGGGATCGGCACGGCGAGATGTTTCAGGTGAATCTTGCTCGGTACAGCAGCACCGTAGGGAGAGAGCAGAGAGCGATTACTCAGGCTGACACTCCAGCTTGGGATCATCTCCCAGGCTTGGCATTGTACTACTGCCTGTTACATCGAGCTGTTGGTCACACGACTCTGTTACATTCACGTGGTCGTCCCTGTGGCACTCTGCCCTTTCGCTCATTTCCTCATCGTCATCTTCATCCTCATCTGCATCTTCGTCTTCATCCTCCCCCTCAAAACTCTCCGAACTAGAAACATCGTCTTCGTTGACCTCAGGATCGCTAGGCTGGATCGAATCGCGAAACATCTGCGCAAAGCCGGGGTCTATCTCCGCCCCATCAATATCACATTTTTGCAGGTCTAACGTGGTGTTAATTCCGATGGATGCTCTCAAGCTGAACCCCTCCGAAAGATGATCCTGCACGCGGTGCGGACAAAAGTTCCACAGTCGAAGTGTCTTGCCATCTGTGGTGAGGAGCAAGGATTGCTCAGGATAATACATCATCGATGCGATTGACGCGCAGTCCCGAACTACTTTAAGGCATGCTCCTGTTTCCTTGTCCCAGACACGTATGCTGCCTTCAATGTCGCTCGATATGATGTACCTTCCGTCGGCTGAAAATGCAACTGAGGTCACGACATGCTCGTGCCCTCGCATTGTGAGCACACGCTGCTTTGTCTTGAGATTCCATAGGTAGACACAAGTCCTCGGCCCTCCGGTTGCAACGGTATAGGAATCAGGTGAAAAGGCGAGTCGAACAAAGTCGACAGAGTAACCCCTTTCATCTTGTTCCATGAGCTGGATTGTCGTGGGTGGAACCGATGAAGTCGTGGAATTGACCTCTCGGACGTATATGAATATGTTACCGCCGCATTTACCCGCAGCCGCGATCCACTTTCCATTATGGGAAAACTTGACGTCATCGCACTCCTGATTCAGGCCAAACTTGAACACAGGTTCAACCTGTTTCTTTTCCATATCAAGAATATTGAGCTGTTGGCTCGCAAGCACCGCAAATTGGCGTCCCACTGGTGAGCTTACAATCTTCTCAAAGAGTGTGGGGTTCATCACTCGTGACTTTAGCATGCAAGTCGCGACATCCCAGGTTGCAATCACTCGACAACTGGCTGTCCAGAGTTCCTTTCCATCGCTCGAAAACCAGGCGGATGTGAATGCATACCGGTAGGAGGTGCGCTCCCGCTCATCTAGCGGCTGAGTCTGGACCGCTTCGACGCGGCCAAGATATCGCCCCGAAGCAATATCAAAGAGAAGCACTTTCAAGGTATCTTGAATCGCAATCGTCTGTCCATTCGGCGACACAACAGGGCGGTCAAACTTCATCTTCATCGCATGCAGTTTAGTTCGTGGTTCGAGCTTTGCCGCCTCTGCTAAATGGCAGCGAAATCTCTCGAGCCATTCTCCAAATTTGAGGTCGTACACCTTCACAGAGGCACATGACTGACACTCAGCTATGAACCTGTGATCAGAAGTAACTGCATGAGCCAATACACTATCTTCATGGATATGGTGTGTCTGTTCTCCTGCCAAGATGGGGAAGTGAATATAACTATTGCGGACGAAGTGCCAGACATTGATTCCGACTTGGCTACAAGTGTCCAGAGTTCTCGTGTCGTGTGCGATGAAGGTCGTTGCATCTTCTATCTTGTAGGTTTCATTGGGCGTCGCGCCTAACAGCACCTGAGTTGGTTCAAATGAGAACTTGTTCCAGATCCGACTGTTGGGGAGATCCCAAATAACTATCACATGAGGATCCTTCCCCCGCCATGCCAACTTCTGCCCGTCTTGAGAGAAACTCAGTAACGTAGAAATGTAGCTCAACTTGATTGTACGAGAGGACCGCATTGAATCAAGGTCCCAGAGACGAATAGTATTGTCTCGACCAGCAGATGCCAGCGTTTTGGAGTCAGGTGAGAAAGCGAGGGCTGCGACACCATCCTTGTGCTCTTGAACAGTGTTGTTCAAGGTGAAGCAGTGCTCGTCTACACTCCAAATGCGAATTCCATCGCGTGAACCGCTTGCAAGCCGAGTCCCATCAGGGCTAAAAGCAAGTGCTTGGACACTTCCATTATGCCCCTTCAATGTCGCTTTCCACCTCCCTGTGCTAGTCTCATGGATGTATATCTTCCCACGGAGAGAACCTAAGGCAATCAGCTGGCTATCATGCGAGAAAGCACAGGTTTCCGACGTCGAACTATCTTGCAGAATGAAACCGGCTTGCAGATTCACCCTCCACAGTGTAGTCCTTCTATAATCCTCAGCGATAGCTAGGTACTCTCCATTGGGAGAGAAAAACGCTTTGCCTCTCATATTGTACAACCCGCTCACCAAGTAGTTGCTTTCGTACGTAGTGGCGCCTACAAGTTTGGATCCTCTGAAGTTGCATCCATGGGCATCGACCCGGAAAAACTTAACCATGGAAAGGTCTGCGTGACTGAAGTCGCAGTTGCGGAGCATCGCGAGGTTCAGGCACGCCGCTGGGATTCGAATGGAATTCCAATCTTGGACTTCATAAAAGTGGAAATGAATGAGTCCACAGAGGCTTCCATAGTGAAGCACACTAATGGCGTTACTAGCTGCTGTTACGAGTCTCCTATCCAGCTCAGGATCGTCTTCGAGTTTCAAGCGCGTGCTAAGAACGAGTTGAATGTACCGACGGATCAATGCAGCGGGTTCCTTGCTCTCTCGGAGTTGTTGTGCTCGCCTGAACAGTTGCTCCTGATCGTCGGTAAACAGTTCCTGCCCCAGGGACTCGATGAGATCCATGTATTCGCGGGGGTTGGGGATGACTTGCCATCCAGCAGCCAAGCCGATGCTGGTCTTGTCCGAACTTGAACCTGCACCACCCTCCATCTTTGCTTCGGCCACCTGTACCTCGCGCTCCACGGGGCTTGAGCTTTCGCCCTCTGGCACTTCTAGCCGCTGTTCCGCTAGGCTCGTTCTTAATGTAGACATGAACCGTTCTTCTCTACAGTGAGGCGCTATGGCAGGGGTGAATGCGAGTGTGTAACGGGCGTTTTTGCAGCTAATCGGCCAGCAAAGCGGAGTTTGCGGACGTGTCCTGACAAAGGCATATTTCTAACGGATGTACTCCGTGCGAGGATAAACAACCCCTTTCGATACGCATAGAACACCATGGCCACAATAAAGTTATAACTCTGGGTATAATGCACTCGGCGGAAGGCAGAATATGATGGAGTACTACTTTGTGCAAGTCCGCTTCGATTCCGCTTCGACTGACTGGATCCATTGGGTGATCGATCCAGTGATTCTGTGAAGAGTGAGTAGAGTCAGACTAAACTCCGACTAGGTCTCGTCGTATTTTGAGCTCTATAATGTGCATAGTAATGACCATCCTTGACCCGTCTTGTGAAATTCATCAAAGGATCCCAGGGTCATGCGAGTATGACTGGCGTTGGGGGCAACCGCCTCGGATCGATCCTTGGCTCGTCGGCATGGCTCGCTCTCAAATACTAGCTGAGAGCGTCATTCCTAAGCTAATCTAGCTGTTTATTGTAACGAAAGGTAAAGTCAGCTGATAACGGAGGGGACTAGAATGAGCGTTAGTTGCATCGAATCCCGTGAATTTTCAGATGCAGCATTAGGGCAGAGCCCGGCCCGATCATCTGTCGGATACCTAGATGCCTACTGTGCTCGTTGTTGTTGTTGTTGTTGTTGTTGCTGTTGTTGTTGTTGTCCTTCCTGAGGAGGAGCACCTCCACTCATCAGGAGAATGATGGCGATTGGAACAAGCATATGCCAGTACTTCTGGAAGAACGTCTTCTCTTCCTCCTTTTCACCCTGTCGCGCTCCACCCTTGCCGTCCTTGCCTCCCTTGCCGAGCTGCGTCGCAGAGAGCTTGACCTCCTCGGGGTTCAGACCAGAGGATGCGAGGGCGACGCTTGCAAACTGATGGCCAGCGGCTCGGATGCCGAGACCCGAGTTGAGCTGCAGCCCTGGCGGGATCTGAACAACCGCTCCGGATACGGGACCTTCAAGCTTGACGTCGACATTGACATTCGGGTTGGACAGTACACCTGGTGCGAGTTCTGAGCATGTTGCTGGGATGTGTAAGCGTCGCTCATTGATACGCGACCCGGGCTTGCTCTTGGGGCTGGCATCAAACGAAATGCCCATGAATCCACCCTGCTTGTCGACGGCGAGAGTGAGGACCTCGTTGAGCCCATTGAGAAGCAGAGTGCAGAGGGGCACTGAAATGCGTGCTACTGGAGTTGGGAGCTGGTCTTCGGCCGAGTTGCCGTCTGAATCGGTCTCTCGATACACGACAATCTGGTACATAGTGCGAGGAGTCGCCGCACCGGCGCCGGTGATGAACCTGAGCTCCTCACCAGAGAGTTTGAATGTTGTGGGAGTGATCATGGCCTCGATGCGGCCAAGTGTCCTGGTAATTTGGATGACGGCCGGTTCGCGCTGGGGCTTGATTGAGTCGAAAACATGATGGACTCTATACCGTGTCACTTGTGCTTCGCCTTGGTTCGCTGTAGTTGTGGTCGTGGCTGTGTCTGCCGCTACTTGTCCTAGGCAGACGAGTGCGACGGCCGCGAGGTAGAATACTGCGAGGATCCACCTCATAGGATGTGTAAATTAGTTGATGCAACAGCCGATATTGACTCCGTATTGATACTAACAGGCTCGTTTCGTTCACACACTTCACAAGATGCCGCTTTTCAGACAACGTGTATGATCCTCTTTTTGATCAATCAAGATTTCTCGAGAGCTGGGTTTGCAGGGTTGTGCTGGTGTTTCAGCTGAGGCACTGGTTCAGATCCCAGAAAAAATGACGAGTATACTCTGCGCGTGCTGGAGATCCCAATGCAGTCTTCTTTGAGCAATTGGACTTCCCTCACTGACCCGCCACGCAGCGCGAACTTGCTCCCTCACTCAGTTCAGTGTGGTCGACCGGGTGCGGTTGGTTGCATCAAATTTTTGCGTGGAAGTAGACTAGGCGGAGAAAAACCACGAAGAAGAGGGGAAACTAGATGTAAAGAATAGGGGATACGGAGGTATATCATGGAGTTTTAATCAGTTGATATGATATTTTGTGGTAGGATCTACTGATTGGAATTGGTTTGATAGGCTAATATCCTTAACAATCCTTTGTAATCAACGGAAAACGTCCCATTGGATATCCGGACTTTGGACCCTCCGCTCTTGTTTTCTGCTCGCTTTTCGTGCCCATGCGCTCCGCACATGTCGTCGTAGATCTGTCGGAGACATGCAGACGCATGAGAGGAAGTGCAAGAGTAGTCCCCGATGAGTCCAAACCTGTGCGATGCCGGCCTAGCTCGCGCCTAAAAGAGGCGTTTCGAGACACTCTCGCTCACTTGTCTATGTGTATTCTGCGCGTGATTTCCCCGTCCACGCGGTGTTGCTATGTGGTGTCCTTGTATAGTAGTCTAGGCGTAGAAATGTTCGCACTCCGATCCGTGGTCTCCAAGGCGGCCGCCATGGGCCGACTCGCTACCGCAGGTGTGGCTCCCAAGCAGCAGCAATTCGCCCTGTTGGCTCGCTATGCCAGCACATACTTCCTCGACCCTAAGGAGGTGACGGACCGCGTCATCTCGGTTTTGAACCGATTCGAGCGCATCCAGGACAAGACCAAGATCAACAGCACTGCTCACTTCAACAAGGACCTCGGTCTTGATAGCCTTGACACTGTTGAGCTTGGTGTCGCACTTGAGGGTGAGTTCGGCCTTACTCTTACCGATGCCGAGAGCGAGAAGCTCGTCTCCGTTCCCGACGCTGTCGAGTTCTTCGCTTCAAACCCCAACGCAAAATAAGCTGGGTATGTTGGTTCGCTAGTCTCTATACTTACTCGCTTGTCTGCTCGTGCATATGAGAGGCCTGGGGTCAAACCCGTCCGGCAAGTCGAATGCCACTCGTTTTAAGACAGCAAGTGGTAGGCGATTGAGCTCAGGCAAGGGAATACCAACCCACTAATTCACATACTACCCACCAATTTACCCACCCATCCATCTACCGACCAATTGACCGAACCATCCAACCTAGCGAACTACCAAGCAGCTACCACCACAGAGGTGAACTAGCTTCATCTCGTTCTGAGCACAGAACGGACATGGTCGTACACTAGTAATAGTAGCAACCACCACCGCACCGCACCGCACTGCACTGCATTGCACCATACTAACACCATCAAAGGGAGCAGCGGAGGGGGGAACAGGGGTCGTCGATTACCCGCAATTTTAATTGGCAGACCATGACATTGGCTCAACCGGACTGGCCAGGGTAGGAGTTCACGGAGGCCATCCATCTGGGGTGGCTTCGATGCACAATGGTAAGCAGTGGACTGCTTTACCTCACCTGGCTGGGGGTTCGTAGATGTCACACATCCCAACCCAAGGGATTGCCCTTGCATCCGCAAAGCTGTGTGTGTTGGTGTGTATGTGTGTGTGAAAGTTGTATTGGCGCAAATTAACGCGTGTGTTTATCTCGACATAACTTGAACCACACACATGCGGCTTCAAAGGTTTCACACCGTATACGTATCTTGGATATCAAGAATAAACTACATTATCTCTTCTTCCCTCGTCCATTCAGGAATACACCCTGCATGCTGCAGTTTCTCGGGGTAGGGTCTTTGCTGGGCGGTACAAAACGTTATGACAAAACTGTATGACTGGTATGATAACTTCATCAAACTAACGAAAGGTAAGTCTGTAGACACTCTAGCGTCGCAAGGGCGCATGCGATTGGCTAACCACAACACGGTTTGCAGTGAGTGAGGGAAAGTGGTTCCCTCGACATCAATTATCATTGTTAGAAATACTGGGACAGGTGGAAGTAGAGTGCAGAGGGTGCGAAATTCAGCACTTCTAAGGGTGCCTCGGTGGCGTTACCTTCCTGAACCACCGTAGCTGGTTCATACTTGGCACCGGATGCATAGGCGGCGTGTTGTTGAATCTCCGAGGAAATCTGGTCATAGAGACGGGACATGAGCTGCTCACGACTCTTGGAATCTTTGAGGTGCATCAGCAAGGGCAAACAGTCCATGGGATCCCCCGACGAAGACGAGCCAAGTGACAAGACATCCACAATATCCGGGCTTGAAAGGACGCCCCATTCGCGATCGCGAAGGAGCAGCTCGCTACCAACATCTCCCACGAGGTCAAGACCCTTGGCAAGCGGGTGGTGAGGGGCGTCAACAAATGCAGGCCTGTCCTTGGATGCCGAGGAGTCATGGCGTGTAGTAGTCATACCCTTGTCGGTGAGCTTTGCGAGCGCCTCTCGATCCAGCCCTGCGAGCCTTGCCAGTTGATCAGCGAAAGTGGCTTGGTTGAGGTATGCCTTGGGGAGCTTGACATCCCTAGCATCGCGATACTCTGCAGCCAATGTCGGTACAAGCGAGCAAGCACAGACAAACTTCGCCAGGCGGTTCTCGTATTCCTGGACAAGTGCCGGCGAAGCCCGCGGATTGCGGGCACGGAGCAGCAAGGCGAGGTAAATCAACGCTGTTTGAGTTGTGGTCAAACACGGGTACTGCAATCGAACTGTGGCAAACGTACCGAGCGCTTGCGTGAGACTCTGTGCAACAACTTGCTCAAGATATGCGACGCACATGTTCAACTTGAGCAGAGCTGCAGGATCTGCACTGGGATCGATGGCTGGCTGGGGCGGCAGCTTTTGAGGGAGCACAACTTTCTCATAGATGTGAGGTCTGGCAGTAAAGTCGACTAACTGCTTCTCACCTGCGAGACGATAGATCTTTCCTCTGTACAGAACTGCACAGTTGGCCTTACCATACACAACCTTGACATCACCGCGCATCAGACCAGAGTGGAGCGTAACAGGGCACACACCACCGAGTTGGCAGTGTTCTGCGGAGATTGCGTGGCATTCAGCCAGTGTCAATCGGCGTGGTAGGTTTTCTGGGAGAGGAGTGGCCGACACGGAGGTGTAGCGCTCTGGGTTCTGAAGGAACTTCTCGAGGTCTGCGGCTGAGCCCATGTGATAGAATCTTCCATTTACCATGACAACGTAGCTCAAACTCTGATGAGATATCATAAGGGCCGAGGACTTAGCCTGAGCAAGACTAGACTCGACCTGAGACGTGAGATAGCCTGACTGCTGCTTCTGTCGCTGCTGGTGACTGTTGTAACTGTTGCTGTAGGAGAGCTCACTGAGATTGCCAGCGGCAAGGGCAGACTTCACGAGGCGCGATTTATCAACCCAGTTCACTGGGCAATAGTCACGGAAGTGCGATTGACGCTGACGCTGCACGGTATGGGCGATCGTCTGGAATCCACAATAGGCAGGTTGTCCGCGCTGCACCGCTCGAACAAACAACGCTCGGCACAAGACACGCATACCTAGTAGGAGGGTGCACTCACTACTCGTGGCCCAGACTGCTCGATCGGCATCAACATGACAGACGTTGTCGTAGATGGACTGCCATGAGGTAAGCACCGGCAGGATCTCCTCACGATAGCGCTCGAGGGAACGATGCAATGCAACCGTGGTCTTCTTATCAAGTCGCTCAAGCAGTGCTGCCATGGACGGCGAGGCGGAAAGCAGTGCTTGGGTTGAGGCCGAACCAGTCAAAGCGCCGCCACTGACACCTGAGGAAACAGAGCCATATCGAGCCAATGCGGCAGCGAGTGACTTGCAGTGGTTGGATGACAGGTTCGTGCCCCAAGAATTGATGACGGCCTGCTTGCGCGCGACGCTTCCAGTCGACTCGGCATCAAACTCATACAGCAATGATGATTCGTCATCTTGGTTTACAGCTAGCACACCTCCTGGGGCAAAGAGCGGAGGCTCGTCAGGCAGCGGTGGAAGCTGCTGGACCGCCTCTTCAAGACTCAGTCCCTCTTCGTCCATCTGCTGGTCGCGCTCGAAAACTTGGCGCACCAATTCCATTTCTGCCTCCTCTTCCTCGTCTAAGATCATCACGTCTTCGGCGCCCTCGAACATCTCGCCTCCCATTGAGTTATTGGCCCTGAGGGGAGGTAGTCTTAGGCGTACACCCAATGCAGCTGCCTCATGGGCTGCACTTGCCAATTCTTGTGCTCGGCGCGCGATGACACGATGCACGAGGAGCTTGCTCTCACCGAGATGCAAGGCAATAATGAGCATAGGGATGGCACCCAGTTGCTGCATGTATGCCGCCTGCTTCTTGGTGTTTGAAAATCCATCCAGAATCCAACCAGAGAGCCGACTGGAGGCGCGCTTCAAGACTTCGCAGAGACACAAGACTAGGAGAGAGTCAGAGACCGCAAGGCCATCAGACATCAGCGATTTGACAACACGACCGAGCGCTGTAGGTGGAGCAGTGTAGACTCGAGACGCTGCAGCACCAGACAGATGCCAGCGGTTGCGGTCGATTTCTCCGTAGTGCTTACGGACCAGAGCAATTGCAGCATCTTTCATATCGAGGTCGTTAGCTAAACCAAGATCACATGAGGTGCCACCTCCCAGCAAGCTCCAGGAAGCTGGATCCTCTTCAGGTCTGAATGAGAATTCCAGGCTCTCATCGTCACTGTCAGTGACAAAACGACGCCTGTCGACACCACTCGTGCGTTTGGCGATATAAGGGGGTAGTAGCACAGCCGACCTGACGAGGTATTCGATGGGCTTGTTAAGTGGGTCGATAACACCTTCTGCCACGGAGCTCAGGACAGAGCCGGGCGTAAGCACCTGCATACCAGTAGAGGCTGCAAGAGATTTTGCAAGTGTCGACTTGAATGCAAGCTGAGGGCCAAGAACCATACAGGATGGTGTAACCTTTGGAAGCGGTGGAGCGACATGGATAAATCTTGTGACATCTGCCATGAACGCAAGGCGGGCTCGACGAGAGCTGCAGAAAATGATATGATGTCCCCAGAGCACAGGGTAGGCTGAGCAACTGAGCAGCACATCACTTGTGGAATTGATGAATGCGGCCTCAACCTGGTTGGGATCATACGGAGTCTGGTTGCCTTGGCCAGCCCCTGAGACTGAAAGTAGAGAACTCGAGGAAGCAAGGGTCTTCTGCAGGAGCTTCGCCACAATGCTGCCGGAATCAGTAGCAGATGCTTTACTACCGAACTGGGATGAGATCGAAAGCGAAACAGATTCCGGCTGCCTGTTCTCAAGTGTCTTTGCGAGAGCCTGATTCGATCGGTGTTGCATCTCAAGCAAGACCGGGCAGTTGAAGCCGAAAGGTCGAAGTGTCTTCACACCTTCTCGCAGCAGAGCAAACGCATCGTTGATGGACAAAATGTGCGGTTTAATGAAGAGTGCACGTGCGCGCACGACGAAGGGCTGCAATGCACGCATGGCCTTCCGAGCGGCGTCATCAACCGCTCCTCGCACGAACCAAGAAGGAACTACGAGCTGGGACAGGCTCTGCACTTCCGCAAGCTTTCGCTTCTGTATATTCTTCGACTTGCGTTGGATCGACACACCTCCTTGCTCCTTCTGATGGAGGGATAATAGCAGCTTCGGAGTGGGAACGGTTGACACTGGTGAAGCAAGGACCAAGCCGATGCTTGCTAGAGCCCCAAGAAGGTTGGAGCTGTCAGTGGCCGTCTGGGTGTAAAGGCTTGCGAAGAGTGGTTCTGCGGCCTCCACATCGGTCATTGCCGCAACATACGCACGGTGCGACAAGACACCAGGGTCTTTGAGCACACGAGCTGCACTCTGCAGCGCGCTGATTTCAGACTTACTAAGCCATACCTGCCCATTGATATCCTTATTCGATGGGATAAAGAGCTTGTCCAGTTCCTTCTGGGTCGCATCACTTGCACTGTTGCCAGAGCTTTCTTCCAGACTCTCCTCTGCAGTATGGTCCTCTGAGTCCGAAGCATCCTCCTCGCCAAAGTCGTGATCATCACGATCATCCCCTCCCATGGAGGCAATAGAGGACTTTCGACTTCTTGGTACGGAAGACGACTCTTCATCGTCCTGCTCCTCATTGTCATCTCCAAGCAGGATGTCACGACTGCCATCGAAGACAAGCTTGGCAAGCTTCTTCTCGAGTTTCGCTGCACGAGCCTTGAGATCGCTGGCTTTGGCAACCAACGCCGATTCAGATTCTCCTGCAGACGATCCGCCATCTTTTTGATGTCTAGCTTCGTGCAGTGCTGCCTGAACCGAGTCGAGGGCAAGGCGTGTCTCAGCAAGCAGGCGCTGTGCAAGCTGCACATTAGCTTCTCGCGCTTGTGCACGCCTAGCTGCCTCAGCCTGCAAGATCGTCTCAGCCTGTTGTCCCAGCTGAGTGATCTCGTAGGAATAGCGGACGATGAGTCGACGTAGGTAGTCTCGCTTCTGGCACAATACCGAGTGAGCCTCGTCGATCTCGAGTGGAAGCACAATCTGGGGAATAACATCAGCGTGTTTCTGCAGACATGCGAGGATGTAGTGTGAGAGCGCTGTGCAGACGAGATCGACCTCGAATACAAAGCCGGACTGCGGCCCGAGCACTTTCGACAAATCATCCTTGGCTGCATCGTATCGGTCTGCCGAACCTGCTCCCGATGCCCCACTGTAGGTACTGAAAGGCGAGAGAAGGTTGGCACTTGCATCGGAGCTCGACGAGGACATGTCGGTGATGGCGTTGTTCGCTCCCATTTGAACGGATTTGAGTCGCATGTTTTGTTTGCGAATGATCGCCTCCTCTCGCGAAAGGAGCACATCTCCACCCTCACGAATACTACTTGCTAAGACATCAATGACCTGCTCAGGAGTGAACCAACGAGAGTCGAGAAGCATAGTAAGCGCTGCGGGAAGTGCAGCAAATGCTTCTGCTGCGGTAGGACGCGATGCATTGCGGCTGTCATCTGCCAAGTTGCTCACGAGTTGGAGGACAGAAGCGGCTTGCGCGACAACAGATTCATCAGAATCTTGAGACGATGCGCTCTCAGGGGCGTTCGATGCCCGACGAGAGGCTGTCCTTGGTTCGCCTCCACTTGTCTGGGCCATCACAGCGAGCGAGCCGTGAAGAGTTAGACGCATGGCTGAGATCTTACGTGCACGCTCAGCCTCTTTCTTCAGAGCAAGTTCAGCTTCGCGCTGGGCAGCGGCTTCAGCAGCCGCATATGCTGCCTCTGAGGGATCCATTTCCTCGGGGTTCGAGATGTTGCCTGCAGGGTTCGTAGCATTCGCTGGAGCCGCAGCCGGCGTCAGCAATCCAGGCGCATACAGACATGCCTTATTTTCTTCATCAACGCGGTCAACATAGCGTTGAACCTCGGCTTCTGCAGTCGCTTCGTCTTGCAGACCCATTGCAATCTTGGCAAATGCGATGGCCTGGAACAACACTTGGGCCTGACGTCCGAACTCCTCCACACTTGCCGCTGCCACGCGTAGCTCTGCGATGGTCTGCTCTGGGATAAAGTTGTGGGATTCGTCCACGTGCATACCCTGTCGTTGATACCATTCGCGTTGGTCCTCTTCGAAGAGCTGCACGAGTTCCTTACCACGGACTAGGGTCTCTCGGGCTTCATCCAGAGACTTCGAGGCGTCATCCCACTGCGCCTCTAAGTCGCGCAGCCATGCACGTTCAATGAATGCTGCAAGGCGAGCAGCATCAATAGCCCGCTTGCGTTCAATACGTTCGAGGCGCTCGTCGACTTTGCTTGCGAATGAGAATTCGGAATCGTCCATTTTGCTGATGACAGAGGAGTCGAGGGCGAATGGTTTGAGAGAAGCCGATGCATCTGAGTCAGCTGCGTTCTCCGTAATATCAGCGTACTTCACACTGAGCGGAGGAACGGCGCGGGCCTGCGTACGTGCCCATTCATACACTGCACGGAAGTAGTTCAGGATAATGCTGCGCTCCTTGCCTTGTTCTTCTGCAATGCGCGAGCTAATTTCAGCACCGTCCTCAGTATCGCCACCAGCCTCTGTGATCGCAGCGGCCTCATCGGCCTCCGCCAACGCTTCCGCTTCCGCTTCTGCATCTGATTCTGCCGCTTCCGCTTGTTCATCGGCTAGGCGCTCCTCTTCCTCGATGAAGTCTTCCTCTTCGGGAATGGGGAGACCTTGTGCAATGCGCTGCGCGCGCATTTCCTCATACATGCGCTCTTCGGCTTCGTCATCTACTTCTTCCCCGCGCTCGCGTCGGATGTCTCGTGCCTCCTGTCGTGCTATTGCAGCACGACGACGAGCTGTTTCCATACGGGCTTCGGCTCGCTGGCGACGTGCTGCCTCGCGTGCACGTGCACGATCCCGACGTGCTTGTGCTCGAGCATCCCGCGCCGCCCGGATGGCCGCTCTACGCTTTCGAAGCACTTCCTTCTGCTTGGCCTCGGCCTCAGTCGCCTCAACCAGAGCATTGTTACACAGTTGCGTCAGCCTTGGCAAGAACTCGTGGGAGAGTCGGATTGAACGAACAACACCCAAGCGACGTGCAAGCTTGACGGCTAATGCCGACTTCCCTGATCCACACGGGCCAATCAGCATCACACGGGGCTGAGGAATCAAAGACAAGGATTCACCTGTGATCGTGCGTGACTTGGAGGAAGCTAGAGCCTCTACATGCTTGCCAAACAGTCCATTGCATGGGTCCATGGTGTGGTAGCGACGGGGGTTTCGGAAGAAAGCTTCAACTTCTTCGTGCGACCACAGACGATATAATGCACCACCGTAGGTCACAGTGTATGCCGCTTTGCCAGGGACCAGCAAACCCTTGTCAATGAGAGCGACGGGAGAGAAGCACACATCCTTGAAGGCTAGCTGCTTGACCAGATCTTGAACCATGGTCAACGCCTTGTCCATGCTCAGTCCCTTAACTGACACAGGGCGGGGTTGTGACGCTGCATTTGTAATGGCGTTTCGCAAATCTGGCAGAAGCTTTGGCATTCGCGAAGCACGATATTCGTAGAACGGATCGACAACTTGCTTAAGCGCCTCATATGAGTCCTCCAGACTACGCGAAGTTGAAACGTCAATGGTTGCGATTGCACGTGGTGGGAACGAGAATTCATTGATCGCTTGCTCGATGTTCTTCCAATGTACCTCTTGGAAGGTAAGAGCCTGGTCGATCAATGCATGATCTTCCGAATCATCCTCCTCAGGCTCGAGTTCAATGTCCTCGCTATCAACTGACTGCTCCGCAGACGACTCTTGTCCACCATTGGTCACACCTTGGAGCTTACGGATCGAGTTGAGAACGGCTCGGCGACGAACTGGAAGGTTGTCAACATCGGCAACGCAAAGGTTCACCACACAGTCAATCGACATGCCTGCCTTTCCGAGGATGAGTTCGAGATCACGCATCTCCTGGGTCGTTGTAAGTCCGCTACCATCGATGACAACCCGCTGGCGCACGATGCCATTTGCCCAGTCAGGAACACGTCTACGATCGAGCTTGTAGATGCCCGTGAGTTTGTCGCGATCAACGATAGGGCCCACGTACGCTTGTTCACGCGCAAGCTCTTGAATAGCTTGGATATCCATCACATCATCGATCTCACCTCGACTCTCAGCAATCATTCGGTTCTCCTCCTCTTCGGCGTCCAACTCCTCTTGTGATACACCAGACTCTAAGAGACGGTTTCTCTCGTCCTGACGCGCGGCCATTCTATCATCTTGCTGTTGCTGAATTTCCATCGCGAGTTGGTGCTCTAACCGAGCTGTTGCGGCGGCATCCCATTCGCGCAATTGAGCTGGCGTAATCTCGAGGAAACCCATGTCTACAGCAAGCTTGCGGGCGAGTGCAGACTTGCCCGAGTATGGACATCCGACCAAAACGACCACATATTGCTGTGGGAGCGTAGGCGGAGTAGAGAGGTAAACAGTGGGGTTCTCCAGGAACAGAGAGCGGTATTCTGCATTGAGGAAATAGTATACAGTACCCTTGTACAACGCCGAAGTATTGGGATCTCCAAGAAGAAGTCGTCCATCCTTGAGCAGTGCAACTGGACAGAACGTCTGGAAAACGCCCGGACGAACGACAACACCAGGTCCTGGTAGGTCTCCAGGAACCTCATGTACTGTGAGCGGCATTACGACGGGCTCTTTCGCGGCTGGAATATACACTCCATCCTCTGTGCGGACATAACCAGAGATTTCTGCGTCTGAAGCGGAATCAGCTGACTTCTTTGGCTTACCCTCAGATGTGAATACAGAGGAGGTCTCGTAGTCGGGCTCCTTCAGTGCGGAAGCGAGAGCATGCGGCGGGTAGGGCACTGAGAACTCGCTGACACCAGCAGAAGCTGCAGCTAGCAACTCAATAGGATCGCCAAGCGAATCGGCCTGCTCTCCAAGTGGGTTTGCTGGTTCCAACTCTGTGAGAAGGGTTCCAGTCTGGTTCGCGAGGGCGGGGTTGCTTGCCACATCTTCTGCAAATGCCAAGGCTCGGCACCGCAGAGCGTAGTCGGGATCACTCGCAACGGCCGAGGCCACAGCAGCCGCAAATTCCTCTGAATTGTCATCTTCATTTCCTTTGACAACATCGTCGTCCTCGTTTACACCAAGCGTGGCGAAAACGACTTCCTCTGGGTCATCGTCATCATCATCGTCGACCTCAATATCCAATCCACCATCATCATTCAGGATCTGTCGCTGCAATCTGCGTCGTGCAGCACGCAAAGCGAGGCGCGTGAGCCGCAGTTCCGCCCGCTTGGCTCGATCAGATGCTGGCAGGGTGACCAAACGAATGAGTTCAATCGACTGTTGAGTACGTTCAAGTTCGGAAGTAATGGTTGCCGTTGATGCATTCGCCGCTGACACCAGAGCAACCTCTGCGATCGGATCTCGCAGCAGGTCAACCGCGGGTGGCTCTGCCGGATTGATAGGATAACGATCATCGAGGTCAATTCCCTTCAAATCCGCAGCATCAGCATCACTGTTGCGGTGCTCCGAACGGCCATGGTAGCCAGTGGCGGACCGACCTCGCTGAGCGTCTGAGTCAGTTTGGGTGCTTGGATCAGCAAGGAGCAAACTTAAGTCTGAGGGAAGTGGCTTGTGGATGAATGCCGCAATTCTGGGAAGCATGGTATACGCTAAGAGTCGCACAATTGACCATGGAGCATCATTCGCTGACAAAATCAATACTTGACGTGCACCCTGAGGCCTTGAGTACAGCTTCGAGCCTCCGTCGTACGACCCAAACCCAGCGACAATAGTCTTCAACGTTGGCTCGATTGACTCTGAGTAGTGTTGCAGTCGCAACCGGATCGAAGCCAGACTTTCCAGTGAAGTGGTGCGGGCGAAAGTCGAGTGCACGAGCGATTCACTGGAGAATGTGAGCGGACTACCTGTCGGAACAATAGAAGTTGAGACACCAGTTTGAGCAGTGTTAGGAACCAAAGAGGTAGGGTTGCTCAGTGCAGCAGGAGTCAAGAGCACACCACCTTCGAATGGAAGGTTAATCAGGGGGTCCTGTAGTGCTTCACGGATCTCACGCTCGGCCTCAGGCGTGACAAACTCTTGGGCGAATCCCCCATTGTTATCATGAGTCGAACTTGGGTCTGAGCCACTTACAGGTGGTGGTGCAATTCCGCGAGATGCCAGTTCAACGAGATAGATCTCTCTTGGAGTCACGACGGAAGACGCACTTCGGCTCGCACCGCAGCCTTCGAGCAATTCAAAAACGTATGACTCACGAAGTGGGTGAATCAAATCGACGTACTTTGTGATGCTGGGTCCGAATTGATCTTCCAGCGAGGACATCTCATCCTCCGCTTTGGGAGGCACCAAATTTCCAGCGGAGGCTGACCTGTACTTACGATCCAGGTTGAAGGGATTAAAGACGGGTCGAAGACCCTGTACCATGTAAGTCGGGAGGACCTGGTGATCAGCGAGGTAGTTATCATATTCGAGCTGTGCATTGCCGCTTTCGATGGCATCTCGGACCGCCTCATTCAGTTGAGCATTCGTTAATGGTACTGAAAACTTTGCAATCTCCTTTTCGATCTGAGTCTGAACGTCTGTGGGCAGTGCCTCAAGCGAAAATGGATCATCTAAAGCTTCCATGCCAAATTCCTCGACACCATCGTCATTATCAGTGTCAAGTGACTCGAGCGCTTCTAGCTCTTGAGCATAGTCGATGTCCTGATCAACCTCATCATCGTCTCCATCAAGAGAACGACCACTCTTGTGCCTCATGCTGAGGATCTTTTCGCGAAGGTCGTTGATTCGTTCAATCTTCTTGTTAATCTGCTGGATTCTTCGTTCCGCGACGCGTTTGGCATTTAGTTCCGCTAGATGGCTACGACGCTCAAGCTCTAATCGCTCTCGAGTTGCGGTGGTGATGTCAAGCTCCGACACGACGACTGTGCTGTGAGCGAGGCCCCGAGCAACACGCCTTCGTTCTTCGGAAACCCTCAGCAGCACATCCTGGTCAGTCGCATGAAGGCCGCAGATAACCTGAGGCGGCCATAGTCCCTTCAATTCGCTGCAGGCGCTCAGGAAGTTCATCAGGTCGATATCACCGAATGCGCCTTCGAGAACGTATCCATGATGCCGGACCTGAGGAGATGCCATGCGATACCGAAGCAGAGCGTACATATGAGCTGGGGTCAAAACGGCGCCATCTTGAATAGCCCGCACTGCGCTTTCCAAATTAGCAGTTGCCACAGCTACTGCTTCATTGCCAGGATTCAACACAGTGGCGCCACATGGCATCCATTCTCCTGCACTTGCGAGTGCTGAGCTTTTGCCATCAACGGTCAGGAATGGCGAGATCTTGGAAGGCGGGTTTGCTAACAAGTAAGCTACTGCATCGTCAGGTGTGATGCGCACAAGACCATATTGTAGTTGCAAAGTCTTGGCCAGGCTGCTCTTGCCTGTCAGAGGCTTCCCTACAATCCATACTGAAGGAGGTGCTCGCGACGTCAGAGCAACATCTCGCAATTGGCTCGCCAGCTGATCTGGAAGATCCGAATCAGATTTCGACACGTTCACCTGCGTCCCTGGCAGCCCGGGAACTGGGATAATAGCATTGCTCGGGGTAAAGACCTCTAGAAGTCCCTGTTTCGTTGTGTAGAGCTTTGTGCCAGATGAGACTGACGAAGAAATGTCGACGGACCCACTTCCAGAGTATAATTCGGTGTAGGGTGCTTGAGAATCTGCATACAACAAGTCTCCAATGCGATAAGTCGACAGTGCCACATCCGATTGTGACGGGGAAGTTGATTCAGGAACATTAGCCGCGTTCGTATCACTTGTATCTTTCTCGTTGTCCGCAGCAGGCTGTTCCGGTGGTTGAAGCAGGTGTGAAAGCTCATCCTTTACCGCCTGGTCACTCGCGCCAAGCAAGACATGATTAGGCGTGAAGTGAGAGGAATTATAGCACAGGGCATGCGCGATCGCAAGCAATTCTTCAGCCTGCTTATGCATCGCGGTAGCATGCTCCAGATCTCCAGCATTCAAGTGATCCATTGCTTGCTTCTGAAGTACCTGAGCTCGAGATTCAGCCTCACGTTGACGCTGTTCCAATCTCACCTTCTCGACGCGAGCAAACACATTGAGTCGCTTCTCAGAGCCAAGATGAATAGCGTCTGTCGCAGAATATGCAATGAAGCCAGTACCAGCGGCATTATCACCGAGATCTATCTCTGTAGAAAGCGAGAGCTTCGTGTAGGACTCAATCTGTCGTCGGGTTGCGATGCTTGCGTCCGCATCTGATCCTGCACTGGTTGAAAGCGCAAACTCGCGGATGAAGGATTCAGCAACCTCAGGCTCTTCCTGTGCATTCGTATTGACGAACTGGGTTGCCAACTCAATTGCACTCAAGCTGCGTGCAACTAGCTCCTCTTCCTGTGCAGAAGCCTGAAGACCTGTGCCTTCACTAGGTTCATTCTCGGGTAGCTCAATAGGCGCAGGCTTAGGCTCGTGCTTCGGGCTGGGCTCGGGCACGGTGTCCACGTCGTCTGGAGGACGTGGTGCTGGATCATCCGTTTCAGGGAGTGAATCCGCCGCACGCATCAGACCACGACGAAGCTTGGTTTCACCACTGAGCTTGCTTGCAACCATTCGCGCAGCATTCATCGCAGTTGGAGTGGGTTTCGGCTTTGGAGCATCAGCCGGCAGCGCCAAAGGCTGAGGCTTCGCTCGACTCGGGAACTTTTGAGGCGGGGGTGCAGGCAACTCAGGTGAACCAGAGAAAATCCCCCAAGGCTTCGCTTTGCGCTTGTTTTTGAGCGATACCGCCGCAAGCGAGAAAATCGATGGAAACGAAGGCTTCAATCCGTCTTTGCCCGTCTTCTGCAGGCGCGATTCAGATGTAATCTGCTTTGTTAAAGCTCCCATTGTAGCCCGACTCGTAGGCTCTGCCACAATGGCCTCTTGGGGCCCAAGGTAGGCGTTCTTAATAGCTTCAGGAATCGGTTTAAGCTCGTGCGAAGCATTCAGGTCCGGCTGCACAGGCAGCTTTGCCGTTGACGGAACTGTAGTAAGCCTTGGACTTGGCAATTGTACACTTGTATCAACGGCAATTTCCAGCGGAGGTACTTCTGCTAGTTGTTTTGCAGCCTGTACTACTTCGTAGGGTGTTGGAATACCATTTAGCGCGTCCAACTCTCGCTCGGCAGCGGTGAACAGCGTGAGTGCCTCTGCATCTTCCTCGGGGTCATGCGCTGTAACATCAGTTGCCACGCCTTCTGCTGAGCTAGCAGCCTTCGGGGCGGTGGTGGTCTTCAGCTGAGCAACTAGCTCCGAGTCCTGCTGGTCAGAACTGGACGAGAGCGACGCTGCTGCAATTTGTGCGGTAGTCTCTGCTGAAGCTGCGTACATACTCACCACATTCGACAGTGGAGCGAGGACATAGTAGCCTTCATCTTCCTCTTCGTCATCTGAGAATTCCTTGCCCTTGAGGTCCAAGACACCGGATACCGATGATTCACCTGAGCGTCGCTGGCTCCGACTGATCGCCCGAACACGCTCAATCATCTGTTGTCTTTCTGCCTGGCGCTTCTGCAGAGCTTCCAGGTCAGCCTTCTCCAGGCGTCGAGCGTTTTCCTGAGCCTCCTCCATGAGCGCCCTCGCTTCGTTGAGGATCTGCACTCGGAGTGCATAGATATCCTCCTCAGTCATATCCACGGGAGGTTGATCTGTTTGGGGCTGGATTTCTTCTCCGTCTTCGTCATAAAGTGGGGTTTCCTCCTTCTGTTCCTCTAAACTCCCGTTTGGGTCAGATCCTACCTCTTCGCTGCCAGTGCCATACAACTCCTGGCTCTCCGCCTCGTCGAGGTGAACAAGAGCGTTGGGTGGAGGCACATAGAGACCCTTCGCCCGTCGTCGATCTTCGACCTGCTTGATGAAGGGTTGGAGTCGACTGTACTCCACTGCAACTTTGGCGCGTTCGCGTGCAGCTGCCAGTCTCTGGGCACGGACCTCCTCATCCTCATCGATGATGATCTGTCCGTCCTCACCGTATATAATTCCGTCCACCGCATCATCATCGTTTAAATCGCCATTCTGGAACCGATCGAGTGCGGCAGCTTTTCGTGCTTCTTCCTCCTGGATTACCTGGGCCTCAGCATCAGCCATAGCCTTCTGAATCTCTTCATCAAATGTCACGTCCTTCTCGAGCTTGGCAAGAAGGGCATGCTCTGCCGCTCGTTCTGCTTCTACGCTGCGTTCAAGCGTATCAATCACTGCGCTGCTGGCTTCTGGTGGAACAAACATGGAAGGCGGCTGCACACGCATAATGGGAGGCACCTGCATGAGCATACCACCGATGCGTCGCACCTTGACAGTGATACGACGGAAAATGCGCTCGAGAAGGTCAGCGTAGCCTTTCTCGGAGATATCTGGATGCCATATATCGACCAGCTCGAACAAGCTATCGTAAAACATCTCGTAAGTAAGTGTCTTTTCGCCCCGGCTATCTCGCACGAAGTCATCATTCACCACTCGAAGAGCTTCCTGGAATGTGAAGTCAGGGTTGAAGATCTTGCACAGACGAATGAACAGATTCATATAACTGGTCTTCTCGAGCCTTCCCTGGGCATTCTTCTTGAGAAGCAACCAGATACGATTGATCTGGTTGGCAATTAGCGGGCTTTTCTTCAATTCCTGTCGCTTGCGGATGTTCTCAGGTGTGCTCAGGTCAGGGTTCGCTTGCTCACGGTAATTCAGCAGCGTTTGGTTGACCCGCTTGGGGTCGTGCCAAGGGAACGCCGTCTTCGCTTCTTCACGTGCAGTCTGGATAGTAAACGTATCAAGCACAGTCAAGAGAATACAGTGAGCAATATACAGACGGGCCAGACAGTCATGATACCAAACACAGTCCACCTAAGGGATACGGGGGACCAATATCCGAGTGTGGTTTCGGAGGATGCAGGGGTCCGGTTGCCTTGCAATCTTGGATGCACTCCAGTATACACCGTCTTAGCATACAGTATCAACAGCTGGGGCGACTTCCTCGTACCCACCACACAAAACACACGGTCAAGGGGACGTACCTGCTGCTTGAAGCTCTTACCGAGCACGGTATTGTAAGATACCTTGCTCATGGTTCGTTGTTTACTTGTGCACTGCAATGCAGGCACGTGGTGTGGTCAGTTACCTAAATCAACGCTCCAATCGGGGTATCACCCGTCGTACCACACCAAAATGACCCCCTATTACCCCGCTTTAAGAGTCTCGGAGCGAGGGTGGTCGGAAACGGTTGGAACTTGCGTGGGAGTTGCGCTTTATCTGCACGTGCCTTTACGCCAGTGCGTCACCACGCAGAGGATCTAGAGGGATATGAGTTTAAATTACCACCTGCAGTGAGTCAACGGCCTCAAACCGCGAGAAAACACACTTTTTCCAACGTCCATTTCAACCCCAGTTTTCAAATTTCCTCAGGTCTTGGCTGAGCAGTAACGGCTGGTGGCCACGAATGTTCGCGTGCGGTTTGGGCTCGGGGCACTCGAGGAATTCCGACTGGGAACACGTGCGGACCAAACTCTGGTGGATTGTGTCACGGAATTTGAATCACTCTGGTCGTTTCTTCATGTATTGACTACACGCCTGTGGATGAGTGTTTTTTATGTATGAATTTTATACTGTGACGTAATCCTGTGGTCCCAATTGTCTGCACTGCTTCAACCCCGCACTGCTGCCTTATCGGCAGAGCAATCCTGCCGCAAACACATTCTCCGTTCGTTTCCACACTGGAATGCATACTCTGCGACGGCTGTTGAGAGAGGACCATCAACTTGAGGGCTAGACAGCACTGGTATTGCGCAAGGCATTGACGCTAGACTCACCTTACTCCCCTTGCCTCCTGTTCCTCACATTAGCCTCCCCACCTAAGCGCGACTCGACTGAGGCCGATTTGAGGCTTTCGTTCCGACGGTGTAACAGCCGCGCGTGAGTACTGGAGACCCGCCTTCGGCCATGAGCATAGCGCAGCAGAGCCTCCAGGAGGAGCTCCCAGAGGAGCACCACCTGCCTGGCTCCGCGTCTGAGCAGCTGCTCCAGACTCAGCGCGCTCATAGTCCGCTTCCAAGCCCTCCAAAACCAATTGTAGCTCCGCATCTCTCTCCTAAGCGGCAGATGGAAGCGACACTATCCCATCAAGCAGTCCGCTCTGAGTTGATACAGCAAAAGTCACAGTACCTGCGCACAGCCACAACGACCACTACACTACTTCGCGGTATGCACAAAGAAGAGCACCTCACAGGGACTTTCTCAATGGACCCACATCTCACACAGGAGGCAATTCAAAAGGCTGAAGCTGCGTCCATGAAGGCTGTTCTGATCCGACAGAATCCTAATCGCGCAGCATCTGGTGTCCCAGTTGTGCAAACCCCTGAGCAGCTCCAACTCAAGGCCCAGAAGGAAAGACAAGAGCGGATCACCAAAGCTCAGATGGAGCAAGAATTCGCGAAGGAATCTCTCCTTGCACGAGCTACTCTGGCAGCACAGTCAGTCATTACTTCCCCTCGGCTGCAGCAACAACAGCATCTGCATGGACTCACCTCCATCTCGACTATAGATACACCAGACTTGCAGTCCGAAGTCGTGGAGCCTGGCAGTCGTGCAGGTTCTGATAAGCATGACGAGATCATTAGTTCGACACTTGCAGGATCATACGCAGACAAACTTCAGTTCCTTGCCGAGGAACAGGCACAAGTAGCTCATGCTCGATCGCAGCAACGGCCTCCTACGCGACTCAGCACCATGGACGGCACTTTCAGCACGGACCCATCAACGGCAGTGACTCCTGCTAGAGCAGATCCTCCCACCCAACTAGGTCTGACAACGTCACCGACTGGTGTTTCTGGTATCGCCGGTGCGGAAGGAATGACTTCCGTAAGGCATACGGCGGTCCCTGCACCAAAAAGCCAATCTAGTTTGAGCGCCAGTCGTAGTGCGCTGTCGCAGGCAGGTGCAACTGCAGTTCTTTCTGCGCCACCTGCACCGATTCCCCTCAAGTACGAGCAGTCTGGCTATGTGCCTGTCCTAGCAGAAACATCTCCTGAATCGTTAGCGCTCGCGGACTATGCCCGTACAGTCACCGACAAGGCAACTAAGCGTCTTCGTGCTCAGCCTAATACTGCCAACATTGCATCTACTCCAAGTGAACAACACCAAGAACAACACCAAGAACAACAAGAACAGCAACCCGCTGGAGTGGTGCAAGACGCCGCAACTCAAACCGCAAAAGCTTTTGCAGCCTCGTTTTTCAACTCAATTTCGGGAGGCGTGGGACAAGGTGCCGCTGCACATGGCCTAGTGTCGAGCTCAGGTGTTAAGAATGCCAAGCTTCAGTCACTCTCGTTTAGTGATGCGATGAAAAACGCCTCTGCGGAGGAAACTTCAACGAGAATTCAAGCTGCGGACTCAGACGCGCTTCTTCTGCCAGAGTTGCCTCCAACGCTTGACGTTCCTCCGCTTGCCGGCGACCTGGACAAGCTCTGGGCCACTTTCCATCCTGCAGCAGATCTCCCTGGCCTCATTCCTACAACGAAGCATGTCGAGATGGAGGAAGAATTCAAGCGTCAAATCGCTCATCTGGAGCCCGAGCGAGTTGAGAAGCTGCTCAAGACCTACCGTTCACTCCTCTTCGCTACCGCCCGAGCCCGCATGAATGGAGGCGCTGCGCGGGCTACACTAGAAACAACTGTGAAGCCACTACTACGGAGGATCATGCCAGAACTTAAGGCTGCGGATGCATTTGGCCGTAGGAACTTTGATCGGGCCGCACCCATTCCGCCGGTTGAGTTTGGTCTCATTCCTGGACCCCGCCACACAAGCGGTGGCAAGGTCACCTTCGAGAAATTCTTATTCAAATCCATGCGATGGAAGACTTGGACAGATGTTAACCCGGATCCCCATGCGTTCTTCCAGACATCCGCTGAGATCGATGTTAACAGACCTGGGCTGTCTCCAGACGCGCGAATCTACCCATTCGTGCCGATCCCTGGTATCACAACCGCAGCCATGGCCCCCAATGCAACTCGGCTCGCCCAGGATCCCCTTTATCCGAATACTGAGCCTAGATTGGTACTTCCTCGAAATGTAGTCACAATGTTTGGCGACCGCCGACATGACTTGCTCAAGGTTCTTCAAAATACGGTCGGCGTGGATGCACTTACACCTTGGTATCTCCGAGGATACGTGGGACTCGATTCTCTCGAGGCGCTTTTCAATTGGTCTGCACCGAAGTACGCCGTTCAAGGCCAGCCTGCAATCCCCTTAGTAACGTATTTCCCATATATCTTTAGGAGTGGAGGCGTGCTAGGACGGAAAGGCATCCCTCGTCATGTGATGATTGGCTACAGTCACGCTCATATTCCTGTTGTTCTAGCTTCGACATCTCTTTCAGTTCGTCAATCTGAGGCGTTGACTTGGCGTGGAATGCAAAACGGTGAACTCACAGGCAGCATGAGGTGCCCCGCTGCATCCCCGCTTGCATGCAATAACGCGCTGTGTCCCGACCACTTCCCTAAGGACGCGGCACAGACTGCCTTAGCCGAGCTTGTTGCATCCGCGGACGGTGCCTTTGGTGCAGATGGAAGTGTTGTCCAAATGCCCAACACGACCGGCATGAGCCAGCAGCAGATCCAACAACTTCAGCAAGCGCAACTGCAACAGCAACAGTTGCATCAACAGCACGCCCTGCAGACTCAGATTCAAAAGCAGCAGACTGCGTTCTACAAACTGGCCACTGAGAGCTCGGCAACGATAAGCTCCGCTTTGAGTTCTTGGGCATTGGCTGCAGCGAAAGCCGCAGCGCCAAACATAGGAGCATCTGTAGCAAGCTTCGGTACCTCTACACAGGCGATCACGGCCACGAATGTCTCCGGTGCACACTCCTCGTCACAATCTGCTCCTGTTGCAACTTCATTGGCTGTAGCGATCGCGGCGGCCTCCTATGCGGCTTCAGCACGCGTTCACGGTTATCCTGCCAACGTGCCAGGTACTGCGCTCCAAGTCGCCCGTGATGCAGGAAGCCTCTGCGCACTCGCGGAGCTGGATCCTGCCTTGGCACCACCGCTACGGACGAGAGATACTCACACCGGTAGCGATGCCGAGGGAGTTGCAGAGCTTGAGGCCTTGACGAAGCTTCGTGCAGCATTCGGTCTCTCTCTTACACCACGTTTCCTCAATTCAGATCAGGTGAAACAGCAATTGGCAGCTGCTGCAGCATCCACATCGGACCAAGCAGTGGCGTCTCAGCAAGTTCCCGGCCAACCAGCATCATCTCAGCAAATGCCTAGCCGGACAAGCTCCGTCTCTGATGATCCACCACTCGACATTCCTCCTGACCCATTTGATGCGCTTCTGGCGGCCGCGACAGCCGCACAAACAGCCAATGTAATGCAGAGTGATCCCGCTCGAAGTGAGACACCGGTGCAGACTGCCTCAGGGCCCCATAGTTCTCGAACATCTGCTCAAGCACAGCAGAAACCAGATAGCAATCAGCAGCCCGCTGTTAACTCTGCAGAGGCACAGGCGGAGCTAGCCGCCTTGATTCCGCCTCTCGGAGAGCCAGTAGAGGAATTCGGGTGGGACCAACTCTTAGGAGACGGTAAAAAGCTTTTACTAAAGTTAGCACCCTCACAAATGCTCAAATTATGCGCATCTCGCGACGTACTACTGCCACCCGTCGCGTCTGCCTATGTGTGTGCTTTCCGTGCAGCCCAGGCAGTATTCAACCACGCTGTCGCCTGGAACAACGCGAACGATCGTCAAAGTGGGCCAGCTCAGTCCGGACGTCCAGAAGACTCTCCACCACAACGCGGATCGTCTGCAGTGCCGGTCCCAGCTTTACCACTGAATCAAGGCCAACCTGTCAATCCCTCCGCCGCGACTTCGCTTGCGGCATTTGCAGCTGCATATAATGCAGCGATCGCTGAACTCACAGGAGTTTCGAACAGTTTATTCAACTCAGCAACGAGTGCGGCGGAGGCATTGGTTCTATCAGTTGCTGGTGAGGGAGAGGTCTTCGACATTGCGCCGAGAGTAGAATTCGTCCCACAATCCTTTGCTATGAAGGGCGATTTGGCCGCACAGGGGTCTGTGACCGGCGATGAGCAGAGCGACGACCCTAGGAAGCAAGAACACGCCATTCCCTACATGATTGAACAGACCTCGGTAGAGTCTCGTTACCTTGATGCAGCGGGACACCCGGCCCACTCTTTCCTCTCTTCTGCAGTCATCTCCGCACCGGGGGTTCAACCACTCGGTGGTGATGTCAGTTCCTCGGGACAGGCATTGGATCTGTCGCTTTATGGACTCGGGGCTTATTTGCCTGAAAGTGCTGACGCGCGTGTGACGAGCGATCCAATAGATGCACGACTTGGCATCGTTATGGATCCTTTGTTGAGAGTCATATTAAAACGCGGAGCACCTGATCAAATCTCTTCGAACGCAGATGAGGTCGAAGCAAGTTCGCAAGGTGATGAGGACGGTGGTGCTAAATTTTACAACTCACGCGCACTTGCGACCGAGATCATTGTCCGCTACCTCAAGGCCTCGAAATCTAAAATGGGTGAGTTTGGCGAAGCAAACGAAGCACGCCTCATTGCGCTACCTACTGCTGAGATAACTGACGATAAGGATGTTCTGATGATTCTGAAGGATTCTGACGTAGAAGATGAAGAAGAGGGCGATGTTTCCGGTGATGACGATAACTCGAATATCATGGGTTCCGATGTGCATCCAGAAATTGTTCTCCCTTCAACGAAATCAGGTCTCTCCATGTCATCGCAGCCATCCCTTCAACCTCCGCAGCAGCTTCAAACGTCTGGTCAGTCGCAGTTATCACAGAGTACCCAGGCTTCGTCGCAACTGCAGCAACAGGCGAGTGGGCAACAGCCAGTTCCTGGAGCTCGTGCACCACAAACGTCACGAGCAAGTACCTCTTCGTCGTCTAACAAACCGAAAGGAATGCCGTCGGGTTCGCCTTCACAGGGCAAGAACTTGCCACCGCTTGACACTTCGACACCACAGCATGCATCATTAGGTTCCAAACGAAGCTCGGGATCTGGATCGGTTATCTCGCCGACCAACTCAGTCACCACCGGCGGAGCGCCAGGTCAAACTCCACACTCAAGTTCAAATGGTGCTGCGGTAACTCCGCAACCTCCTGATACTCTAGCCATACCTGCGGCCCAGACTACAACAGCAGCCGATGCCAAGGAGCGCCGTGCACAGCGAGAGCCGCTGCTTCAGCAAGCATTTGCCGAGGCATCACGAAAAGTTGCACTCTCTGCTAGCTCCGCTTACGAGGAGACAAGCGCCGGTGATCTCGATTTCTCGTTGCAGATCACTCCAAGGATCGACGAGCTGCGGCGTCGGGGCTACGGGAATGTGGATGTCGCTGGTTTGGACGACGACGTGGTCGAGCAAGAAGGTGTGCCTCCGGAGCGCGTTCGCGGTTGTCAGCAAGAAGAAAAGGCACAATCAAGGAAATCCCTTGAAGGCACTGAGCAGACCAGTGAGAGGCATGAGCTTAACTTGACTACTGAAAGTACAGCCGCCGATGGGCTGAGTTGGGTGGCTCTTGCCGAGCTTGAGATGCAGAACCGCGATGCAAGTAAACCTGCATCGATTTTGCCTGTCCATGGCTATAAGTGGTCGACTCCACCGACGTTAGAGACGGCCGCAAACTACTGGACCTCACCAGCGAGCTGTGGTCTTATGACCGCAGCGAACAGGCGAAGAAAGACGGCTGCCGCATACGCTGCAGCAAATTCCACATCAACCAGTGCATCCGCGCCCTGGCTCCAGTTCGCTCAGCCATGCGGATACATTGATGATGCGCAGGCAGATATCTTGCCACTCATCACTGCAGCGGGCTTCGCGAATTGGGCATGTGCATATGCCTTTGCTGACGCGCTCGATGAGTTGAAGCGATTAGCTAAGGAGGCTCTAGCCAGTCAAGCTGCTTTCACAAAGTATTTTGATTCTGAGCAAAGCGCGTCGAGTTCTGATTCGATCTTTGAAAAACTAAGGATTGCAACATCTGTGCTAGTGCACTCCTCCGAACCTGCGTCATATCTTTCAAAATCACCGTTTGCTTCTCTCATGCTTGAGACCTATCGATTGGATGTGTTTATGACGAACAAAGAGCAGTCAAATACGAAGGACGCTTCGCAGTCCCCAAGTGCATCCCCACTTGCTGCGGCCGGCAACACAACAGCAAGAGATAATATGAAGCCGAGTGCTTCTTCAGTGCATGGTAATCAGGCTCAACCTCCGCAGTCCTCACCTACAACTGGACCTACCAACGGCCGGTCTTCTGGCATCAATTCAGATCCCCTTCTCCTCGAGGAAACCAACCTGCAAATCGCTGCGAGCGCGGCAGTTTCTAATGGCTTTGAATTGCATTTGGATCCGGAGTTCATTGTTTCACAGATTCGTTCGGTATTACCGTCGGCCTCCCATCCAGCCGCGATTACTCCGAGCTTCGGTGCTGGTCCGACATTAAATGCACTCTCGTATGACCCTGAGTTGGTGGGTGGTAAGGGCTCGGAATTCGGAGGATTGTCAGAGCTGGCTGAGGCCTCCGAGGAGTTCGGGGCGGGTGGTTCATTGAAGCATGGATCAGGTGGCGCGCAAACAGCGCGCGGTGTGGTAGGTGAGAAGGAGCGTCGCATGCACTCCGAGCGAGCAAGTCTGGATGCAGTAGGTGGGCTCCTCAGACTCCGACTGGTTTGGCGCATTTTGTCTCTTCGGAAAGAACGTAGGTATCTCGCCAGCACCCAAGATGTCTTTAATGTACTGGCCATGGCTGAAGGTTCGCGCATCGCAACCAAGAGCCTTTCGGGCACGGTAGCGGCACATTTGCCACTTGATCTACTCCAAGAAACGGATGCTGCTCTGGTTCGTGCCGCCTCTAAAGGTTATCACACCTTGAGTAACCACCACCCCGAGGTTGCGACAGATGCAGAAAGCGAGTCTGTAAAGGCATCTACAACTGCAACCGCTCTGAGCAGCCCTACACCTGGGGGTCAAATTCTATGGTCATGGCAGAGCGCTGTGGCACCTCTGAGGCCAGGGTTTGAAACCAAAGGGCATGCGCTAGGTCCTGCCATGAAGGAACTGACAACACCAACCCAAGACGATCAAGTTTTGCTCGATCGTCGGCGAATTCCATATGTGCCAGGGTATGCGCCTGGCGATCCAGGGCAAATCCTGAACAATCTACCCATGCACAATACTCCTGGTCTTGCGCTTAAGACTTTAAGTGCCATGTCACACGTACTCCCAACCTGGGTTAAGCCCAGTAACGCGGGTTCCGACCAAGTGCGCGTGCTAGAGTCTTCAGATGCGCAGTTTGCTAGCAGTGATCCACGCGTGATTGGGCAGGCTTTGGCGGAGCGGGACATTGATGACAGGATCGAGGCAGCTACTTGGCTTGCGGGACGACAACAAGCCGAAAAAGCGGTTCTTGAGGATCAATCATTGGCCTCTTCAATTTTTATTATCTGATATCCGCGGCGGTTGTAGTCTTTTGGAATAAACGCATACAATCGACTCTTAATGATACATTTAGTCTAGCTTTCTGACGTACGCCTTAGGGAAGTAACCCACTTCTCCGGTTTTCAACTGACCGTACCACCACTCCTCATTGGAAGTGTCAAGTAGTGTAATAATTTCACCACACTTTAGTGGAAGCACGGTCGATGCAGTCCGTTCTTGCTCACTTGGTGAATAGTCATACAGGGCTTCTGCCTGCGGTACCGCTGGGGCAGGTGCTGGGAGCGGGGGAGGGCCGGACCGTCCAGGGGTCGTAGTAGCAGCAGCGGATTCAGCGGCTGTAGTAGTCGTAGTAGTTGTGGCAGGTGATGCAGATTCGGGCTCACTACCACCGATGAACGCCGATGCAATCTTGGATAACCACCGCGACGCGACGTTTCCACTCTCCGCAGATGCACTTGTCTCGGGAGTTGGGGACGACTCCGAGATGCCCGCGGACTGGACATGAATCTCAGTGGGTTGCTGCCGAACAACCGCGCTAGAAGTGGCAGTAGTCTGAGTGTCCGCTTTTACGATGGCTGGCTCAGGATTTGGCGTCGAGACAGGTTCAGGTTTCTTGACTTCTGCCTCACTGCCAGATTTGCTCTGTCCAGGAGTGGTAGGTAATGGCACATTGGGCACCAATACACCACCTCCTGTGAAGTTGGAAAGGACGTTCCTCTTAAGGCCCTGCAGAAGGCCCTCGTCTTGTTTCTCAGGCACTTTAGCCTGTGGTGTGGGGGTGCCTTTCATCAGCCGAGGTGGAGCAGCCGTCGGCATAACTGGCGGTGCTGTAGCAAGGACGGGAACGGTGTTCGCCGCGGCACCTGCTGCAGCAGCAAGCGCGTAGGCATCTGCGCTCGGAGCGCTACCTTCTGTGCTAGTTCGTGATGTAGGGGACAGCTGGGGAGAGGAACGCGACGAGCCTGAGACAGAAGGAGATGCTGTTGAGGCTACAGTGGTAATACCAGACCAGGGTCTCAGTTCAAACCACTGGCACAAGCGGTCAGCAGCGGTACGTGGGAGATAAGACAAGTCAGATAGGATGACTTCACCGATGCAGGTGTTCTTACCGGCCAGCCTGTCATCCCAAACGGAGATGGAAAGATGTCGGAATTGCAATTCCACCGGATAGATATCGGGATATTCGAAGGACTCCTCCCATGTCGGGTTGATCGTACGCGACTTGACTTTTGTTTTCTTTTTTGTAACTTTCTTGGGATCGGGCACGAGGTACAATTTGACATACGGATTTGTGATACCATCCGTGGATGCTAAATCCATACCACGATGGATATCAATCAGGATGGTACCACCGCCTGTGTCGATCCATTGCTGACCAGGTTCGAGAGTCTCTGGGGGTAGAGGTCGTCGGTGCCCACCGGTTCCCTCACGGTACCAAATGGAAACTTGGATACGACCCAAGGAGCGCTGGGCGGTCTCGGAAACCTTGCCCTTGTTGAACATCACATTCACCTGGCGTCCTGGCATGAGCGAAGCAATCACACCAGAATGCTGGCGCAAGAATTCTTCCTTAGCCCGGCGCGCCTGTTCATTAGCCTCGTAGGTATTACCCTTCGACACACTTGTCGCAACTACGACTTTGGATTCATCGGCAACATCCGAGGTTGCGATGATGGACTGACCAGGAACGATATATGTGTTGGAACGGTCCTGAATTGCATACATGGCTGGGAGTGGCGCCTTATCCTCAACATCCAGACCCTGAATGATGTCCGGATTGGAAAGCCCACGCCCACGTCGGCTGTTAAGGGCCTTTATCTCCTCCTCACTCAGAGCCGTGTTCGTGATACCCGACTGACCCATCTTTGCCAGAGTCTGAGCGTCAGGTGCACGCTGCACTTTGGACTCACCGTACATCTCTGACTCCTCCAAGCCTAGGAACTGTGCGAGGAGCGGTCGCATGGCCTTGACTTCATTCAGTCCCTGGAGGTAAGTCTCCAGGCCTTGGCGTCGTTTCTCGATCACGCCGGCTGTGCGAATGATGGCATAACTCGAGGGCAGCGGGAACTGCTCCTTGAGTCCTTCATAAAGCGAGGACCAAATCTTGTGAAACTCGTGAAACTCATGCATACGACGGAGCACAACGCGCTCGCCTTTGGGAGTCTGAACATGGATGTGGTATGCGACATATGTCGACTTCTTGGAAGTCTTCGCCGCTGTGGAATCTCCTGAAATGACATTCGTCTCGATACTGGTGGTGGGGATTCGGATCTTCAGCACGTCTGCCGACTTGGTAGCCGGTACCACTCCGTACGCCTCAGCACTAGCTTGCTGTGACATCTCGTTTACTCGCTCAGCTTGTAACGCCTGTACTGATTGTCAGAGTAACTAAGTGGGGTTTCAACCTGGTGCGCGGAGCGGTTTTGTGACGAAATTTGCGCACAGACAACGCGTGCCTGGGAATGCTAGGCAGAACACTCGATGACACGTGCAGCAGGCGACTTAATCCAATTCAAAAAACGCGCCTGCACCACGCGCGTGCTGTGTTTCAGAGATTCTTTTCTCACCTCTAAAGTGCACTTGAAACTATCCCACTCAGAATTTTTTTCAGAGGCCAGGGTCGATGACAAGTTCCTCGAGGCGTACTGCGGCCAGGCTTCGACGGCCTTCTCGGGCTAGTTCACGAGATATAAAGCACACAATAGGAGGGACAGACGTGATGCATCGACTTACTATGCTCTAGCCACCATATCCATAAATCCTACATACATACTTGGCAGCTGTTTATGACCAATCAAAGCAGTATCTCGGCTAGACTCAACTAAACCAAGCGGTGATATAAGCGGTAGTAAGGATTTGAGCGGATGGTCGCATTTGTAATGGACCACACTAGTCAACCAGGCCAATGGTAACTACCACTGGCCCATGCTGATTCGATCTGATGCGACAAGAACTGCGTGTTTTGCAGTTCTTTGGCAAGGCAACTTGCAGACACGGTTTCGATTTCTAAGCATCAACAACTTGAGGTTGGGATTGTCAATTAGAGAGGAAGGTAAATGATAGACTACTATAATAAACTTGTGTAGATGTACATTCGACCGATCGCTGTGCGTGGTTAGGGGGATGATGATGAGCGGGATCACTGGGAGGGGCTATAATTTAACTCAGTGGTGGTTGTACATGTTGCAATAAAAAACTGACGAACGTGAGAATAGTCGCGCAAACTTCAATCCTTGCTATCTCACCAGACGCTTGTTGGTCTGGCTGCGACACTCCTTGCTATACATGCGTCAGCTTGGACAACACTTCGAGCTAATATAGACTAGAGCTCAGATTAGGCTGCTTATTTCTTGCTCTTGGCCTTCTGATTAGTAACACGAGCCTTCGCCATACCACCTCGAGGCACTGCAATAAGTGAAGAGTTCTTGCGCGGGCAACGCGTCTTGTAACCCTTGGTAAGCTGACCAGTAGGCGAGCATGAAGGACGACCAGGACGACCTGCACCAGCACCACCACCGTGTGGGTGATCGACGGGGTTGCGAGCGAGACCACGGTTGAGAGGACGGTGGCCCAACCAGCGGTTGCGACCGGCCTTACCGATAGACTCAATTCGGTGAAGAGGGTTGGAAACAACGCCAATTGTACCGAGGCAGCGCAGAGGAACCAAGCGCTGCTCACGAGAGGCGATGCGGACAAGAGCGTGGTGCTTTCGGCCAGTTCGCTCCTTTTCAAGAAGCTGGCACGAAGTACCTGCTGCGCGAGCGTATTGTGCACCCTTACCAGGAATGAGCTCCATGCAGTGGAAAACTGTACCGACGGGCATGAGGCCGATGGGCATCGCGTTACCGGGTTTGATTTCAAGCTCACGGCTTCGGGAAGCGCAAACCTTGTCACCTGCCTTGAGGCCCTGGGGCGCGATGATGTACTGCAGTCGGTGGTCTGGGTAGCGAATCAGCGCGATGTGTGCATTGCGGTTGGGGTCATATTCCAGTCGCTGGACAACACCTTCAACGTCAAGGATAGATCGCTTGAAATCGATGATACGGTAGCGTCGCTTGTGACCGCCACCTCGAGCTCTTGTTGTGATTCTGCCTTGGTTGTTGCGACCACCATTGCGTCGCTTGATGACAGTAAGTGCACGGACGGGCCTAGAAAGAATATTGTTATGGGTTGGAGGAAAATATCATGAGAAACAGCACAGGAGTTAGCGCAAATAGCAGCATGCTCACGAAACCGATCAAGAAACCCGAGCCAACCACGGCGAAGAGGATTCGGGAGCACTCAGTTGAGTTCGCAGCGTGTGCACAGCATAGATGGGGCTGGGCCATTCAAACCCCGCTCCCTCTCCCTCATTCCTCCTGTTACCGCAAGTCCGATGTGGTGCGGTGTTCGGCGATTAGCCCGCTTGCGGGTTTCGGTTTCGTTCACTTGTAGGTCCCTCACAGAGACCACAGGGGAGTTGGACCGCCCGCATATGCTTCAGTAACATGTGTTCTATCTAGTAAAGCTACGTACTTTCCTCGCCAGAGATGCGTGCGTGGAATATAGATGTGGTGTCGCTTGCCGTTCGTCGTGGGCTTGGCATGCTTGACTTTGTCAACGAATTTCGCGCGTGGGGCTTCCGTAGTGAACTTGACGGTCGTTGCGGCCTCCTTGGCGTGATCGAAAATACTGCTGATGTTCGACTTAGGAAGCACGCTTGCCCGATGCGTGGTAGAACTGGCCTCGCTTGTCTCAAGTGTGCTTAAACCTCGCATCGTGTTAGAAACAATGCGAGTTTGCGCGGCAAGCAAAGTGACAGCCGGCATGGCAGCCACTTGCCGTGATGCCGTACAGCGTACTACACCTGCTAATACGTGTTTGAACATCCTGCACAAATGTATATATCCTAATTTTCACAATTAAAATGCATACCTGAGCCTTCCAAATTTCCCTTTGCCGATGTATTCCGACACCCCGTGTGTATTCCCATCCACCACAAACGGGACTTCTGGCGCGAGGGCAACAACTTGGGCTTGAGTTGTAGGTTACTACGTTACTCGATCTGTAGGGTGCACGTGAAGGACTTTGTGATATGATGGTATAAACGGTCATAATCTGAGTTAAAGAGTATAGTGAACCTAGTTTGAACTCTCCTAGCTACCCAATTACCCTCAAGATCCTCCCCTGCTATCACACGAAGTGAAAGAATCCAGCTTTGGACCTCTTGTACCACCACGTTGAACCACTTGCGAGTACCTATCTGACCTGAGCTAACGCGCTCCCTCGTACCCAGGCAACTTTTAGCTACCTGGCACCCCTTCTATCCCAGAGAGGTCCTGGCTTCCTAAGCAAGACACATACACACACATCATGGGGAATCTTTTCGCTGAAGAGAAGTCGATGAAGCGTACGTACCACACGCTTGTGGAGCGCCCCACCTGCTGGCGAGACCGCACTGAATACTGTACGATGGTCCACATACTGCGTCGCAGCTGTGGTGAGTGTAGGTGCTAGACGTCACCCAGATCTGGCGCTGTCACTTAACACCGGCCAGTGACAAACATGTGCTGAGATAACCATCGAGTTTATACATTCCGCAGTTGTACGTATCCTCATCTTGTCTGTTCTCGATCCATCTCTGTTTTCCCTATAGAGATCATCCGCGAGCAAAAGCGTGGGGTCGATCGTGCCATTCGAAGTCTAGATCAGGAGCGCAACAAGCTCCGAATCCAGGAGCAGAAGCTCGTAGCCGATATGAAGAAGGCAGCACGCGAAGGCCAGGTTAAAGTCGTTAAAGTCATGGCACTTGACCTCATACGAATAAGGAAACATCAAGATAAATTCGTTGGGCTACAGGCCCAACTGCGAGCGATCAGTCTGCAGATGCAAACCATGTCATCAACGCACGCACTCACAGAAGGTATGAAAAGCGCAGCGCGCGCCATGCGAAGCCTCAACGCTCAACTCAAATTACCTGCCTTGCAAAAGATCATGATGGACTTTGCCCGTGAAACTGAGGCGCTTGAGATGAAACAAGAGATGATCGGTGACGCGGTCGACGATGTGATGGATACTGAGGAAGATATTGCCGAGTCAGAAGAGGTTGTGAATCAGATTCTCGACGAAATTGGTATCACAATGAACGAGGGCATGGTTTCCGTGCCATCAAGGCCAACGGCTCAAACCACTACAGTGAAATCATCCCCAGTCGAACAAGAGCAGAAGGATGACGAAGACATCGTCAATCGTCTCAACAATCTAGGTTCACGCTAAGTGTAGAACTCATCGTCGTTTCACACCCTCCACTCCACACGTAGAACGTACAGTCTTCCGTGCTTCATTAATGTCGTGAATATTCTCCCCATACACAACTGATCCGAATCCGTCGACTCTATTTGTTGTAAACCGTGTTTCCACTCGTCATCCAAGCGATGAATTTTCGCTCTGAGCACTTAGGAGGGCGGAGAATTAGATTATTGGAACCGCGCTTGGCCAGCGTGGGCTATGCTGTATGACAATTGTAAGGCTATACTACATGGCAGTGAAAAACTAGTTTACACCAAGGGCAAGTTTGCTGCGGCTGCAAGAGAGCGAGCAGTGCATTGAGCATTGCAAGGTGGACCTCACTTCTGGATCTTGCGCCCAATGAAACTCTGGTTGAAATCAAACGAGTTAGAATCTGGATGCAGCTCGACGACATCTGTGTCATCCATCAAGATCGAGCCGTCAGCTTCAGGGTTAAGCAACGCAGTGTACGTCCGAATCGACACCGCCTTCAAATAGCCAGACTTTGCCAACCCGATAACAATATGAGTGGGCTCCTGATTTGGTGTCTGAGCTGAGCTCTCCTGCTCAACTTCCGCACCAGCCGCATCACTGCTTCCAAGCTGCGACTTAGGATCAGTAATTCGGACATGAACACGCTGTCCTGTGTGAAGCCAAGCTTGGAGATAGCTTTCCTCGAACGGTTCGAAGGAGTTCTCTTCAGTGAGGATGGCCATATATCGGTCCGTGAGCGCACTAACATCGGCGAGGAGGTCCTCACGACGGAATTGGGGGATGTCAACTGCATCCAGCAAAGACGCATCCATGCCTAGTACCTTCCAGCACTTGCGGACGTATCGCTGAAGAAGGTCATTCAGGCATGTGGTGGGCGTCGAGTTTTCAACATTAATGCCGATACCGACGTATCCAGTAAACACGGGGCGGTTTGTCTGCGGATCCAGGGTCATTTGCGAATTGCATAGAACGCCGCCCACCTTCAGGAAGCTTGAGTGCGTCTGGTGAGCTGCACTGGTGGCGGCGGGGGCCGTCTTGCTATCCTCTTCAAAACCATCAAGCACCGCATACAGATCATTCGGCCATTTGATTCGAAGCGGGAGCTTGAGGCAACTCTCGTGAATACGCGTGCGCATGACTTCCTGCGCGACACGCCCGGTGACAAGTTTGGGTGCAACAGCCTCGGCAATATCCATAAGAGTGCTCTCTGCGGCGGCCTGAGCTGCATGCACCACACCGAGGCAAGCTAAGTACTGGATGCAGGGCAACAAGGAGCCATTAGGGACCGAGAAAGAATAAGTGAATGTGAGGCAACCCTCGGGTGCTGTCCAGGTGTTGTCGCCGCGTCCACGTCCACTGACCTGCTTGTCGGTGACCATGAGAGTGCCAATCGGACATTCACCAAACGGTGATCCGTCCTCACCCATCATAAGCCGCTGGGTTGAGCCGCTCTCTTGGGCGTATAACAGTAGGCTTCCGAGGCGCACTTGGAACGGCGTGTCCCAGACCTGACTCGAGGTCTCGTTGTAGCGTGCGCTGAATCGGGTGTGACGGAACTGCGATTGGACGGCAAAGAGGGATTTGACACGATTGCTCTTGCGTAGCGCTTCTGTGGAGATGTTGGAGCGGTAGCGCATTACGTACAGCTCGGCGTCAAATGGCCGGTGCATGTTCGGATCTAGTGTCGACGCCTCGCCTGGGTTGAGACCAAGCAGCATCTCGATCACTTTGTTCCCCAGTTCGTTATCCTCGGGCTCAGGTGGCTTGGTGGCAGCAGCATTGGTAGCATCCCGCACTACAGTAGCGCTCTTGGACTCAATCTGAGCGTCTTCCGCCGCTGCGGCCTCCGTACTCTTGCTCGTGGGAGCTGCTACTGCTGCGGCATTTTGCTTGGACTTGAAATGCGACCAGACAAGTTCTCGAATGGCTTGAATGCGGATGAACTCGGCAAGCGAGGTGAGTTTACATGATATATTCTCCGCCTGGCATATTGACTCGATGCGTTGAGCAACTTCTGGCGCCAACGCTACGAGCGATACAAAGTTCCAGCCTGACTTGGACATTGGGTGTGATGACTGAATTTTGGCTGAAAGTCTGTGCATGGAGAGGATCTGCGGGGACGTAGGGGTGTGTGACCTGAAAAGACGCCATGGGAAGGCTCAGAATAGTTCTTGTATAACGCTCCTTTGCACAATTCACCCTAACCGATCCTTGCTCACCCTACCCCCCAGCCTATACACCCCTCACTAGTGCAGTGTCCGCAAGCTAACCGACTGTCGCGGGGTTGGGTTGGGTGAGTTTCTTACACTTCAGGCTTAGCATCTCTTAAATGCTCTAGTCGCCATCTGGGATAAGCATTGCTGGGCATTTCGGAACAGTCGGTAAGGCTCGTGGCGTCCAACCAAGCCCAGAAACCAGTGCCAATCCAGCAACACAGAGGGCAAACGCCCCAGGAAATGTCGAGGATTTTAACCCCATACGGCTAAATTCAACCTCCCAAAGTTTGGATGGAGTGTTCGAGAACAAAAGTTTTGACACACTTGGAATGACTTCTCGGGTTCATTATCGCGCGCGTGAGGAGCCAAGGTGGAGATTTGAGGGCTGCGTTAGATGATCACATACGTGTGGAATTGGTCTAACGGATTGAGCCCGCGACAAACCTCCCGTATGCATGCAATATCCAGTAGAACAACAACCTGGATGGCGCTGTTGCACCTCTCACTTGTTCACCCTACCTGTATTTCTAGCTCTAGACGCGAGCCGAGTGGTTCTGCTAGGTCACGAGACGATTGAACCATATCGTATCTCACGCCCCACGCGATCGCATCGGCCCCGACGCCCTACTGACCCCACAAGGCGCGAGCAAAAACCACACTCGAAGGCAGTTCTAGACTCCAGCACCTGTACTCAAGATGCAGTGCCAGCGCGGCCAGGGGTTCCGATCAATCAGTGCGGCCCCTGCTGTGGAACAAGAGAGCGCCGGATTCTCGGATGAGCTGCCTTTTATGCGGCTTCGCCGCATTGCGCTCGAACTCCAGGCGGCAGGAAAGGAGGACGAGGTACGTAACGGAGACATTACACAGGTTTCTTGTCCATCTTGATGGGTGCAACCGCGCCTGGCGTGATACTATCTGGGGATCAAAATTGTGATGGAGCGTAGAGTTCTGGGATTTTGGGGTGAGTTGTGTATCAATCTGCCATTCTCTGAAATGTCGGCTCGCATCGGACTATGGATTGGAATAGCTGCTCTTGGCTGACTGCTCTTCCAGCCCATGTAAAACTCTCTCACTGACTCACTATATTAATCCTCTACATATGCACGTCCCACTCTCACAGGCCATCGTCACTTTTGAGCAGGCCATCCAGTCCTATCAGGAGTGCCGAGAATCTGGGGCGGAACTCCCCGAGAGCGTTTCGAATTTCATCCCCTTCGTACTGAACGAAATTGGCATCGCCCATGCACGACGAGGCAATTTGGAAGCTGCTGTACAATCATTCGATCATGCACTTCAAGTTTTGTGCGAGATCGTGCGCACGACACATCAATCTGTCAATGAGACTCACGCACCTGATGGTACCAATGCCACGAGTGTCAGTATAAAATCTGGAGAGCTGACAATTAAAACGTGTGATGAGAGTGGTTGCCGCGTCAGCACAATTCAGGTCCCATCCTGCGCTGAGGCTGAGGTACGGGAATTCCCTCAAAGTACTCAGCCATGCGGCGGCGAGGTTCAGGCCCCACCCGGCACCCCTTGCAACACCATGTGCCTGCTCATGGAAACGAAGAAGCACCTCGCAATGACGCTTAAGATCGGTGGCGCGCACGACGCCGCTATGGCCCTCTTCACTGAGCTCTTGGATGCATTCAGTGAGAAGGGTATGTACGCCAACTCTATCCTCTACAGCGATGTGTGCTTCCATCTTGCCGCGCTCCACAATTCTCGATCCGAGTTCGAAGAGGCTGAGCCCCTGATCCGAAAATGCATTGAGATTCGCCGAAGGATATGGGGCTCTCGCGAGGCAAGCGATCAGCCGTGCGAAGGTAAGTGCTCGGAGTTTGCGTCGGAGATTGCCATCGCACTGTGCCTGCTTGGTACAACGATTGCTTCGCCATCAATAGGCAAGTATGACGAAGCCGAAGCCAGTGTGCACGAAGCAAAGCAAATCATGGAGCAGTGGTCACAATTCTCGACGCAATGCGGTGCACGAGAGCTGCAGCAAATGGATCTCCTACTTGAGTCGATCCGGGCTGCACGCGAGGCCGCCGAGCAACAGAGGATACATGAGCAAGCCATTGCTGAGGGAGAATCACAGCCGGTTCCACAAGAGAATGAAGAATAACGAGGATTGGACCAGCACAATGCTGTGATACCTTTGTACTGTTACCTTACTTCAATCATTAACCTTTGTTTAATATGCGATACTTCAGTTGGTTGCATGTTTACCTCGCCCGGTTCATGTCCTTTCAACTTTTCCTCCCAATCGCTATCCCCCTCGCTTCGCTTCGTTTTCCTTGTCCTTAATGCACATATCGGCAAGATTCGTTACATTTCACCTACACTCCATATCTGCTATTGTGTGCTACAGTCTTCAGTTTCCTTTGTAATTTTGCTACTCCGTACATGTAGTACGAGCTCTGTCGCAACTTGGCTTACTATCGACCTCCTCTTTATCAGAACATTGCAAGCTCATTTGCACTTAATGTTTGAGGTGTCACATTCAGTTCAGAATAAAACGCTTATGCCGTTTCTGTATGCTCGTAATTCGTCGCTGAACTTGAAGCTATATACATTCATCTAACCAACCTCGCTTGCTGGCAGAACTAATTTAACGTAGTATTGTCATGTAGCTTACTCAGCAGCTGTAGCACAGTAACATCATTATTGCTCTTGCGTGCTACCTGCTGTCTTTTTCTTCGCAGCTTCGATTGTCAAATCGAGCACTTCTTCATCCACCTTGACGTTCTCAACTGCAATGTCTTCCTCAGTAATGTTGGCAGCATCCGATCCAATGCCAGCAGCTCCCATAACTGCCTGAATACCCTCCTCGCTAAATGTACCGAAGGAGCTCGCTGCAAAGCCGCGTCCATCACTCAAACCGCCCTTAGCAGCTCGCTCAGCCCTTCGTCGCTTCTCCTCCTCTTCGATCTGACGGAGTTGGTCTTCTCGCGAGATACCCTCGGGCTTTTCCATGGTGAGCTTCACTTTTTTCCCTTCTGCCTCGGCCTTCTGTACTTCGAGAACATGATCAATTGTGTAAGGCAGGTCAGGCAGCAATTCATTGCGGCCAAAGACAACTGGCATATCCAAACCAACATAGCCTGCGACGTTCTTAACCTGTGCGACTTGCGGCTTCTTTAGACACCATCCGGCGCCAAACATGGAGTCGGCATGTTGCTCATTGGCCACATTCATGGCGAGGTAGTCCATTGCGATGTTGTGCAGAGACCATGCCTCCTCGGGATCCGAGCAATTCCTGTGCTTACGGTACTCACTAAAGAGGGTGACGAGAATTTCGGGGGGTATACAAGGGACGACATAAGATAAGTCGTTGGACACACCACGCATGTAAGGTACAGGTGCAGACTTGTGCAGTCATAGCCGTTTCCTGTCTCACACTGCTCGATTGTGCGCTCAAAGGCGGTTGAAGATACGTTTAAAGCCCCTACTGAAGTTCTCAGGGAGACGCTTTGGTTGGCATTTCTTGCATGTAGATGTCGCGTGCTGCTTGAGTTCAACGAGATAGTAACGTACTTTCCGACGGTACGAGCCCATGGGGTGGCGAGGGTGTTCTTACGAGCCTGCTTGGAGTCGATTTTGATGTTAGACGACCGCAAGAGCTGGCGATAGACCGAGAGAATGGCACTTCGAGTAGGGAATGTGCTAGTCATACGCGCGCTAGTCTCTAGAAATAGAATATATAAGAATATAACATCCTATTAGCTATTGAATAAGCACATCAGAACGGCATAACATAGTGGCAAACACAAGATACACGAACCCCGGAAATGTACTCTCGACGCGCCGACAAGCCTAATCTAGACGAGCGATCGACTCGTGTTGGGCAGGCTGGGAGGTGCATTGGATGTAGATAGAACGGCGCTAGAGCCTAGCATAAAGTGTATTAAGCTTAGATAGGTTAGTATAGAACAAAATTAAGCGGTCTTGATAGCGTTGTCTGAGTACAACAACTAAAATAGCCTTGAATCTCTGCAGGTACGACTACAAATCGACGAAGTTTTCCACCCGTTGGGATGTTTCTGGGCAGACACATTTCTCTCAAATGCTTGGCTTCGTCGCCCCACCTTCACAGCGCAGTGCCTGCGCGATTAGTTTGTCTCTTGTACAGTTTGCCCAGTGCACGTGTGGGAATTTGGGTTCAAGCGTTGCTATCTGTTGGTTACTTGGTTTGTCGACAGATCCTACTCGCAACCAACGAGGCGTGAGAGTCTGCCCGCATTAGTATACCTTAGCACATGAGGCGTCGCCACAGTCGTTGGGTTGGACTCTTTTCTTCTCAAAACTGTGTGCGTCTGTGCCTTTCGACTGCACAAAACTAGAAAACCTATTTTCTCATCATCCTGTTTTTCTCCAGTCTTTCTTGATTGTGCGATCCTTACTGGGGTATTCGCTCCTCCACGCATGATCACTTAGTGGTGGTTGCTGTGGTCACCGCTGGTGTAGTGGGTGATCTTGGGGGTGAGCACCTGCTTGAGACGAGCGTCGTAGGGTCGAGGTCCCCAGTTTGCGAAGCGGCCAGGGCCCTCAGAGTAGCCCTTTGCGGTATAGCCGATGACAAGAGCTGCGGAGAGGTTCAAGCTTGTAGAAATGACGGCAGGGCCGAGTGAGTGCACGAACTGCTTGAAGCTTGTGATGGGAATCTGCTTGGTGGTGCCGGGGTAGCAGAGCCACTGCTGTGCGAGACGGCGATGGATGGGACCGAAGACACCCTTGCGGAGCGCTGCAAAGCCAAGCACAGTGGCGATGCCGAAGACCATCACACCTCCGGGCGTGGTGTTGGTCTCAGCACCTCGGAACCACTTGTAGAATGGGGGATAAAGCTCCGCATCCTTCGGGACGATGCTGTATCGGCTCTTGACGATGCCCTAGAAAAGTGTGCGAAAAGGTTACAGATTCAGGACGATGGTGCGTAAGCGAGTGAGTCTCGATACGGACTACTACACCAAACATGCAAACGATGCATAGACCCAGTGCAAACTACGTACATCCTCGATTTGTCGTCCGATGAAGGGGGTTACCGCGAGGGCGGCGAGGCTGAGACCGCTGAGAGGGAGGCTCATGCGAGGTGCTAGAGGTAAAATGTGGTATTATTTCGATTTCATGAGCGAAGGGCTATCGAATGTCGAGATTTTCATTCACATACAGTTACTCCCACGCCACCAATTCGAGCGTTTTTCTTCGTGCGTTGAGTCCTTATTGGCTCTATTCTAGCCCCCCCGACTCTGAAACATCACTGAAACCAGGGGTGCTTGAATTCCAGGTTCGTCCAGGGACGGGATCGCGCCAAATCCGGGCCAGGACACTTGGCAGACATCCACCAGAACAACGGCTCGAGAGTGATGATTACACCAGTGTTTGGCAGGCATAGTCACCTTGACAATTTGTGAGAGCAAAGAAAGAATTTTGCATGCATGTGCTGAACACATCTATCTGATTATTCCGTGCAGATTGAGGCCTGCAGCGGATATCCAAGCGCGACTCGGAATTTCAGCCTGTGCTCTAACGTTTCATATCAGTCAGACGAGACCCCGTCCCGCGCACTGAGCGACCGCTCGAGTGTGGCACGAGTTGCGTCAGGTGCAGGTCGTTATGTCTACTCGCAGGGTGCTGACTCAGATCCAATGAGGCATGCACTCAACCACATCAGGTTGACTGTTTTGTCTCACTCTGACTTGGCTCGTGAATGACCCTTCTGAGGGTCGCTGAGCGACAAGGGTGAGTGGTACAAGCTTAGATGCTTGGCGAGAGTCGTTGCACGAGACTATCAACGTACTCTCACCGACAACTACTCTTCTATCGGTACCCCCACCTACCTACAGATCTTGACCCTAGGGTGTCCGGCTGTACCCAGCCATCGAAGAGCGAACTCGGTCCAGTAGAGACACATTTGCTCCGAAACTTTGCTCCTGAAGCACTGGCAGCATCGCAGGTGTTTCTCGCCGTATATAATAGTTACCCAGCAAGTCCTCAGTTGTCTGTGAGGAGGGAAACCTAGTTAGTTCAATCCAATGTCCACAAAAACTGCCGCCAAAACCAACAGCATCACGCTGCGTGGCTCGGCTCAGATCGTCTCTGAGTTCTTCGGTACGTCCTTTGACGTGGCGGAAAGCGCAGTCTTTGCCTTGCTTGTGCTTTCTCCCCATGCTCTCCCCATCTCCCATCGCAGGTCCTGACATCGAACGCAACCTTGTCCAATACTCTTTCATTCTAGGCTACAGCATCAACATGATTTTGTTCCAGCGCGCTCTGTACGATCCAGACAGCTTCGATGTCGTTAAGAAGTACGGACTGTCGCTCTACATCACCAACGACGAGGGCCTGTCAACATACCTTAAGTGCGTCCTAAAGCAGCTTGCAGAGTGGCTTGCGCTGGGTCAAGTGAAGAAAGTTGTCATTGTCATCGCAGAAGTCGAGAGCAAGGAAGTGATGGAGCGGTGGACGTTTAACATCGAATGCGATAAGGAGGCATTCGAAGCCAAGGAAGCACGCGAGAAGGATATCAAGGAAATCCACAAGGAGATCGCTGCGCTGATGCGACAGATCACTGGCGCAATCACATTCCTGCCACTTCTCGACAAGCCATGCTCTTTCGATATCTTGATTTACACACACTCCGACGTTGAAGTCCCTGGAGAGGTACGTATGCTTATCGCGTCATGCTGTATCTGTAGCATTTCGCTTGCTGTATTGCTCATTGTAGGCTTGGTTTGCCTGGCTGACCCTTATACTCATGTACTTTCTGTGCCCTCTTTCTGCGCTCTTTTCGTCTAGTGGGAGGAGTCGGATCCGAAGTACATTCCTCGGTCAAGCGAGGTGCACCTCAGATCCTTCAGCACGAAGGTCCATACTGTCTCTGGTTCCATTGCCTTCAAGGTCGAGGACTAATCATACACAGCAGTATTCCTTTTGATGTGGTTGCAGTCCGTTACTTGTTCTTTGATCGCGCTCCGTCGTTCAATCGAGTACCTTTACCGTCCTTACCACAGGGGCAATTGTCGCCACATTGGCAGTCGGCACACTGGCAATGCGGGTTGTTGCATTTCCTATCGGAGGTTGATTGGTCTCTGGATAGATGCTGCGTCTTCCCAGCGCCAGATTTCCCGTCCCGGGCCGGCAGGATCTTGGCAGCCTGGGCTTCGTGACCGCCATGCTCCTTGAGTTCGCTCTTGGCCTCAGCGTGGTGCTGAATGCTTCCACGCTGTGCTCGTGTGGAGGATCGAGTGGTTCGTTCGCTCATATTGGGGTGAATTCGTTGCTAAACGAGGTCAAAACGCGTGGTGTGAGAGCCATATTGGAACGTGAACAGGATTTGTCCATGACATCAATCTTATACCGCGGATGTCTCTGTGATCAGCGCAGATCTCTTTGGCCAGTGCCACTGAGCTTGTCACTTTTTCTGGCAGATTCCCCCAACCGAATCTTTCGAGTATTAGCCGTTTGATCCATAAGATCTAGTTTGGTTAACTTGAAGTAAGTGACATTGCATCAATACGCATTGGTCTCTTCCGTCTCGCAACGTCGATGCATCGCACATCCTCTTATCTGAGCTGCAATTCTGCCGCACACGTGAGATCAAGCTCACGCTTCCACTTTTGATTGATGTGACAGAGTGACAAAATCTTGGTGGCTGGTGAGCTATCAGCCACAAGCCACCCATCTGACACATTGAAAATATTTGTGCACAATTTCTGCTTCTTCCAAGAAATTCTACTGCAGGCTGGGGTATGTTGAGCGATAACAGGAGGGTTCGGTAGAGACTGCGGTATGCGTGGCTGGTGACGGCCAAGGCTCCAACGAAGACATCTTCAAGTCATGTGTTCCTGCCGTAAGTACGAGCCACCACGGCATGACATGACATATTAGGTCGTCATTACTCCATGTATGCACGAATCTGTGCAAATGATCGATAGCTAATCGCTAGAAGCCCTTGGTAACTAACCCACTGAGTCGCTCTCTGCCCGCCAAATCCCAAAGCGTGATCCAGTCAGTGTTGACCTCTGAGCACATATATCACGCAATACTGCAGACATCCGTAGTGGATACGAATCATGAGAAGCGCACTTCAGCAAAGTCATCCTTTCTCCCCAAGAGTCGAGCGTCAACTGGTCAATCGTCGTCGGACTCCTTCTTAGCACGTGACGCCAAGGGAAGCCTATTGCAGACCATGGTTTCAGACTCGTAAGTTGGGTGGGCCTAGGACGCTCGGTGAACACTCAATGGAGATGTCTCGACTGATCTCTCTTCGATATTACTAGAACTCTGACTTGCATACTGGGTGTTTGCTGCCCCTCATTTCGAATCGACTCACCTCTCGCAAGCGTTGTGTGAGAGAACATCGTCGTAGCGCAGCCTTCCATGCGAATGACATACTACTGATGCAGAGGCCTCAGTAAACAACTCAAGCATGCAACTTCTGCGGTACATACACTCTCCATTCCACCGCAACGCCAGCACAAAGCTCAGCGCGTCAAGCGTAATTTTAGCCGGATCAGGCCATTCAGAGATCCGTTTTTTAAGGTGAAGGGAGCGAAGAGATGCTTGATTTGTAGGGTTAAAAAGCGAGCCAAGTGTGTGGGATGTGGGGAATTGTATTCGAGAATTCAGTGTGTTTAACTAGAGCACGAATAGCTTACTTGGTGCACATGTACAAATTCACCATAATACCTGGATATACTCACAAAATTTCGCATTTTTTGATCCATGCCTCCCTGTTGTCTAGATTGTACTGGTAATTTCAGGGGATATAAGATCTCAAACCAAAGCTGGAACCCAAGTCTAAGACGCACGACTTGGTACAAAGCAGTACTCAAGATTTTGGCGCGATCCGAGCGCGCCAAGTCTTCCTATTTCACTCGGTTTCTCACTAGCTTCGAGCAGGATCTCTCCGCCTACACACCTCTCGCTCGAACGTCATTGTTTCGTGCCTTGGAATGTCGAGTCGAGGTGCGTCCTCGGAGATACACAGGTCCACGCCAAATGCCCTAGATGATAAGCCTCAGAGCCAACAGATTGACCCAGAGAATGTTCTGATCCGCGCAACCACGTCTTCGGTATCCCAACACGTGTCGAGTGCGACACGAGCGGGCGCAGTGGGTCCAGAGCCCTCTCCCCGCCGCAGCCGGAGATACCCCTCCTCACGCTCTGCCCATCGCCGGCGCGGATCTCCCTATCGTTCGGTTAGGGGTCAGCTTTCGAAAGAGAATGAGGACGAGGATGCAAGCCCCGAAGAGGATGAGGACGTATACGAAGATGACGAGGACGAGACATCTGTCGCGTCTGATGACTTCACCTCAGCCTCAGAACTTCCTGATTCTGAGTATCTCTCTCTCGAACGTCGCATCTCCAGCAACTACATGAGTCGGGACCAGCCCTTTGAAGCATCTTCCATAGCGTCGTCCAGGAGTTTGGCGTCAGGTCTTCAGCAGTCACAACAACAACAACAGGCACAGCAAGTTCAGCCTGCTCGGCCATCACGACCGGCTCAAGCAACAAGGTCACCACAGCCGCCTCCAGGAGTTCCCCTAACTCCGCCGCAACGCATTGTTCCGTCACCTCATGTCGCAGCAGGAGGGACTGGGGTCGTTCCTCAGATCGTTAGCTCGATACCTCAGGCGCTATTGCCACCATCGTCGCCACCTTCTACGTTAAAGCCGCTTCACTCTTCGTCAGCATCGTCGACGGAAGGGTCCATGGAATCGGCTCTGGTGTCCTCAGAACCACATGAATCAAAGCAGCGACAGCCCGTACCACCATTTGCGAGCCCAGTTCCAGAGAAGGCAACTGAGGATGCAGAAGAAGACGAAGAGACTGTACTATTCTCGCCGAAAGGTACGACGCTCCTCAAGCCGTTGCCGCTGCCTCTCCCTGTCAGTCTGGTCGGAGACTCAGACGAGCTTACACCCAATGGTTCAACGAAGCGTAAGACTCACAGAAAGCTTCGAAGAAGCCGAACTGGAAAGCCGCAGCCATCACCTGAACCCGATATCGGTATGGAAGATGGAGCAGGCTTAGGTGAACGCCGAAAGAAAACCTCGACTCGTCGAGCCACAAAGTTGATAAGAAAAGATGCAGGATCCGCATCAAGCTCATCGATCTTTGAGGACATCCAACGACGACAGATAAGAGAGCAGACCGAAAGTACTAAGGTTCGTGCACTCAGTTTGAATGAAGCAAGACCGGCGATTGATGTAGGAGACCAGCCGCCACGACGCGCGAGCATCTCATCTATTTTAGCAGAAGCGTCCGCCAGTAGTTCGGGTGGCACTGGGGCTGCACTTGGAGAGACAGCGCGTCTTCCGGAGAGTACACCGACCAGAGCCATCGAATACCCTGTCCAAGCGGATCATTTTAACAGAATCCCTACTACGCCGCAAGCTCCTACAGCTGATGCGGACCAATCTTATCACCCACTGGTTTTGTCGCCCTCAGAGGCCGAAAGCTACCTAGCACGTTTCCCTGAGTTCGCAGACCGCGAAGCGATCGAAGCCCTGCGGCATATTCCCGACGAAGAGGAAAGGAAGCGAGTTGCTAAACTTGAAGAGGTAGCCGCCGCAGTTGCGCCAACACTAGCAGATCGTGTAGCATTGCTTTATTTCTTGCAGCATCCTGATGAAGCACAGCCTCACCCAGAAACAAGTCCGCAACCATCACGTACTTCGTCTACATTTGATAGGCTTGGACGCCTGAAACCACAGCGAGAATCGAGCAGCGACATTACAAGTAGGGATTGGCCCAGCCAAGCCGCTAGTCCAAGCTATCTGAGCAGAACGACTACCCCACTCCAAGACCAACACAACATCGGATCCTTTGCAGCCGGCGCAGAGAAATCACGTGATACGGAAACACAGACGCGACCACCTGCTTTAACTGTAGTGATTACAGCGCCCGAGGAGCCATCCGCATTGCCTGTGTCGCGTTACCAAGCACCGCCTTCCACGTCAAGGCATGCGGGTGTATATGCGGAGCACGAAAGGCCTGCATTGGCAGCGACAGGCGTAGCCAGAGCGCGTAAGATCGGTATCCCTGCGTCAAGCTCCTTAGACCAACTGCCTCACGTATCATTCGCACCTAGCGTGCCAAGCCCTGCCGCAGGGGGACCTTCCGAAGCCAGCTCTACCAGGCCACCGTCGTCCTATCCTGGCTCGCCGGAAATGACCTCCGTGGCGAATGTACCCAGGTCCCCTTCACAGCAACCTATTAAGTCCGCTCGTCCGAGGGCTATTGCTGACTTGACAGTGATCCCCCCTCCAGACGAGGACAGCAAACCTATTTCACGGCCAGTTTCCGTTCACCAAACCCCTGTCTCTTCATCACCATCAATTGCATCTTCGGCATCAGTTCCCCAACTGACTCTGCCGCACCGCACCGCGGGTGCACCAATCTTCGATGCAATTCCCGACACCAGTGATGCAGAGTCAGAAAAGCTGCCATATCCACACCGTACCTTCGGCCAAGATACCAGGCTAGAACCTGAAGAGACTGAGGAGGAACTTCATCCTCTGGACGATCCTGACTTCGACATCCGACCCCCATCTCCGCTTGCGCCAGACATTGAGTACATCTTGTATAAGGAGCTGGTTAAAGACTACTTCGCACACAAGAAGAAACGTGAGCAGCGGCATCACGGTCGGCCGACTGTGGAGTTTGCTGACGCGACCTCATATGCCCCCGACTCCGTGTACGAAAGCTCTAGTCGTCAAAGATCTCGTGAGCACTCGCCTATGCTTGAGGGCGAATCCGCTGGAGCTGGTCCTGAGAAGCTTCCTCTGGCGCGGGCGGGCTCGTACCAGAGTCATGCTTCAACTGAGAAGCGACAGGATATTCGCTCTTCGTCTGGTGAAGCCCCCGCAGGCGCCACCACGTCCACGATAACGGCGACTACAACGAATGGGGCAAGCGGTGGCACCTCAGGAAACTCGACAACGACCACATCAAATGGTATGACGGTGGTTAGACCCCTCCCCAGCACTAGGACATCGGCTACCGCCCCGGCAGCAATTGATCCTACGCGACAAGCTCCCAGACCAAGGTATCATCGGACGCTGTCTCCATCTAGCTTGAAAAGGCTACAAGCATCAATTGCTCACCTTCGGGACCACGATACAATGGAAGCTGGGCCTAAGCCGGCATCACACGGTAGACTACCGGAGCTTTTCACAAGCCCACATGGAGATCAAGAGATCAGTGATGCGAAGACCTATATTTCGCCCAATGCTCTGCATGCCTCATCCCGCCATGCAATCGAGCGCGGAGTTGAGACGTCGAGCATTGGAAAGTCCGGGTCACGCACGCGCGGCGACGACGATCGTAGCGCCTCTGATTCTGAACCAGGATCTCCGACTGATTTTTCGCGTCGTTCATTCTCCGGGCTCTCAGCATCTTCCGTTGCTTCATCTGCGGCGCCTTCAGTTGTCCGTTCGGCAACCGACGCCGAGCAAACCGGTCGGTTTCACTTACACCGTTCAGAAGCTCACCACGCTCTGGGTCCTTTAGAGGCCCGGGATCTTGCAGCACGTCAGGTTGGAGATGCACCACATCCCCCTACAAAGGCGGAGGTGGAAGAAGGACTCCGTCGTATCCGGCGAAACAGCTCATCACGTGCCCTCGCTGCCGTCTTGCACCCAAGGCCGTCTCAAACGGCTGCACAGGACCATGGAAAAGAGAAGGAGAAACGAAAGCCTTCGTCATTTGACATTCACCCTCCGACACCACTCCCGACTCCGACTTCTCACAACGTTCCGAAACCGTTTATGCTGCCAAAACCTCAATCTCGCGGTCGGCTACGCCAGAGGTTCGATAACATCCCGGAAGACGACGAAACCGCCTCCATGTCCCCCCGTTCTCGACGTGAGAGTGTGCAATCTCCGTCTCGTCGTGAGCCTTCGATATCAAGACATCGACCGGAGGCGGAGTCAGCTTCTGCAAGCGCAGACGAACTTGCCCGCCGCCGTCAAATGCAGGCTCGAAGACCAGTCACACTCGGTGGCCGCGCACTTTCAAATTCCCCCACCGTTGGCGCCGAATATGAGGTGCTCGCTGTCGAGCAGTTCTCGCTAGATCAGGCGGGCACACGTCCCGCTCGTCTGATCGTACCTGCGTCTCTTAAGCATGAGGAAAAGGCTCCAGTTGATTCAGCAGTTCGTGCCCCGGCTCCAACTCCAGCAGGGCACTCGTCCGCCGAAAAGTCATTCACGTATCAACCTGAGCAAGCGCCTTCGGGTGGTCTGAAGTATTCGCGGTCATCGCCTAACTTACTGTCATCTCCCAAAGATGAGAGACAACATGTGAGAGAAGAAGGTTCAGTCCCACCTGCTCCGCGCCCGCATCGACCCGAACCCCAGCGACCTTCGGAGCTTCCGACGACACCACATCATCCAACTCACTCCGGCTCGGCATCGGCACGCACCCATCACGATCCTGCGATCTTCACGTTCGACCCAACGACCGCTGCCCCTCTTTCCGGTTCAAGCAGCTCCGTAGTGCCTCACAAACTCATGGCGTCCCGTGAAGCAGGACCCAAGGTCACAACACACGAGAGTGGGGCGAAGACTGTTAGAGGACCAACTTCGGCGTCTGCATCCTTCTCCTTTGGCCAATCGCCATCTTCCCCCACAACCCAGCTCAAGCGGAGTGCATCGCATGCGGACGACCGTCGCAGTTCGCCGGTTCCCGTTGCTGGTGTGGCATTAGGCGATGTCAGTTCTGCAACCGCGCGCCAGCTTCGTAGCGCTGACACGAATGCAACCTGGCGTAGAACTCAGCCATCCACTGATCGTAACGTTGCAGATGCTGGCTTACAGCGTGCTGAGCAGTTCGCCGCGCAAGAGCTTAGCCACGTAAAACCATCACATGCACAGGGTACGAGTGGAAAGCCGACCAGATCTGGTAGCAATGAGAATCTGCGTCTTCAGCGCAGGCCCTCCTCACTGGCACAGGGTGATGTCTTGATTTCCGAGTTCAGCTTTTTGCCGCAAGATCCTGCGCCTACGGCTACGATCTCACAACGCAAGCCTGACGGTCCAAAGCGATCTGGACGTGTTGCACCTGTGCTTGCACCAGATGCTGCTGAAACAGCTGCAGCTGCTGCCATGACGGCACTTGAAGTGAAGCGAAGCCGTGAGCTACTACAGGAACAAAAACAGCATGCCAAAGAGTTGTATTCTACACATGGCAGCCTAGCGGCTGGCCCATCAATAACCGGTGACACACTGGATTCGTTTGACCCTTTCACCTCTTCGTCAGCCCAGCTCTCCAGCACACCTACACTTGGAGCCCTACCATCTCTCAACTTACCGCAATTGGACTTGGGGATGGCTGAGCCTCCTCCGATTCCAGAGTCTCGACCCCCGCCATTTACTCGATCAAGATCGTATACCGTAAGCGATGAGAATCCACCCTATGTACCTGGAACTTCAGTTGCTGGAAACTTACCCTTCCCAACCCCAAGTTCACCTTCCGTCGGCGCCATGCAACCGCTACGGCTCGAGGACACCTTCTCACTTAGTCCTGAGCTATCAGATGATCTTGTTCGTGCCCCAGAGCCCGACTTAGGTGCACAGCTTCCAGAGCAGCTCTCTTCCGCATCCATTGAGCTTGCGCCTGAAGGGGTCGGTCCACTTCGGCTTCAGTATGCAGGTGACTCCGAAGCCTTGCAGCGACAGCAACACCAGCACCAGCGCACTCAGAAGTCGCTACGATTAAAACAGCAGCCGCTCCAACGTTACTCGCCACAGCTCAGACCTGGTACCCCACCTGCCACGGAAGCCGAAGGAATCCCCCCTGTCTGGTCATGGCGATTCTGGTTCGGACTACCCCCGGCAAAGTCCCCACAGCAGCCAGTGTCACAGTCCGACGATACAGAGATGCCAACGGCAGGAGCAGAGGGAGCCAGTGGCAGAGACGTCTCAACAATTCGAAGTCCCAAACCGGTGCCAATCGCTCCCGTTCGCAAGTCCTTAACTCAGGATCAATTTGATTCACTCCCTCCCATCGATGCTAGACTTTTCCTCGGTGCGGTTAACATGCAGATCGATCCGAAATTGAATCCGCTAACTCAGTACGCTGCGGTTAAATCTACGACAGCAAGTGGTGAAAGCGCGGAGCCTGCACCGGACAGCGCACCTTTGGTCAGCCAGTCAAGTGATGCCCATGACATTGACATGCCCCCTGACCCTGATAACCTTTTCCCTATCTTAGTACCAAAGGATGTTTCAGATTCGACTCATCCATCCTCCGCATCATCGCAGATTCCGGGATTGGTGTCCGAGTCTTTGGCAGACGAAGAGGCGCAAGTTCGGGCTGAGACACTTGCAGTACTAGAGGAGCTACTACCCAGTGTTACTCGACGTGGTATGGCAAAAGCCGTGCGACGTGCTTCATCCTCGTCGTTGGCCTTGCTTCCGCCGCATGTTGATCCTGCCTATTTGCCCTCCTACTTCGCGTCTCCATCTGCCTCATCGATCTTCGCGTCATCGGCCGAGCCTGTCGTGATACCTGAGATGAAGACCTCGCGTTCTATCATCGCTACACCCAATAGCGAGTGGCTCAAACGTGATCGAGCACTTCGTGAGAGTGAGGCGGAAGAGCGCAGGATCGCTGCCCAATATGGTCTCGCTCAAGAGACGCTTTTGGGTACGGGTCCATCAGAGCTGGGATCAAGAGCTGTAGCTGAGCATGCCCGACAACTACGTGGGCGGGCGTCGCGGATTGGCCTCGTGAATTTGAGACCAGAGCCCAAGCCTGTGGAGCCCACTCCGACAGAAGGGCCAGTGGTGGAGAAACAACACTTACCGGAGTTGTCACGTCGAGGCAAACCTCTAAGCCATAGAGTACCAACTGGAGCAATTGGAGCAACTGAGGAGTCTCCTGCCGAAGAGGCCACCCTTCCGATCAAGAAGGGAGAGGTAGCAACCCGAGCAGTCCCTGGACCCGTGCCGATTTCTTCAGCTGTTTCCACACACCATCTGGAGCGCGAGCTTCAGCAGGAGCAACAGAAACGGATTCAAGAAGCTGGTGCCATGGCTGTGGATAAGCGATTGTCGGAGTTGAGCTCGGTGCAGTTCATTGAAGATGCTGCAGAAAAAGCACGTGATGAGATTTTAAGGGAGGCAGAGCAGGAGGCAGAACTCTTAGAACGCGGCCCTGCTATACAAGATGAGCCAGGTCCTTATATCAGCCGTGCTCCAGCTGATTTCTACCCGCCTCCCGTTGCGGCCTTGCCAAGACATGTGTCTTCCCTATTGCATCGAGCAGGTGGGGACTATGCCAACTTGTCCCAGGTGCTTGACGTAGATAATCCATCCCACATCGACTCGATTGTCTTCCACGAATTGGATGAGGGCCTAGACTCGCTACAGCCGGCTCAGCCGGAGTCTGCCGATCTGACGAAGGCGGAGAAGAGCCATGCGACGGGTCCGTTGGTTCAGTTCCTTTGCGGTTCAGTAGCTGGCTGCGTTGCTGAGACGTTGACGCTGCCGCTTGATGTTAGCAAAGTGCGTAGACAACTGGATACAAATGCCCTAGTGGCGGCCCGCTTGCAGGCTTCAGAGGGTGCCCAGGGGGCTGCCTTGCCGGACGCATCTAAGGTCCCGGCTCAAGCAACTGGTGCTTCAGTTACTACTGTTTCTGCTCCTGCGTCCACTCCTCCTTCAGCCCAATCCAGACCTGGTGGTCAAGAGCAGAAAGCACCGCAACCAACACAACAGCAGCAAAAGCGTGTCAGCGTCAAAGAGGCGATGGACAAGATTGCGAAGTTGGAGCGGAAGCTACCGGAATCTGCACGTGCGCCGCCTACTCAGGTCCCTCCTGGAGCGACGCTTACGCCACGTCTTCAAGGAAGAGTTGTCCAAGCCTGGATGACGAACTTCAATTCGAAGTCAATCATAGATCGCGTGCGGCAATCTTCCTATACTGTAGCGACGATTCAGGATATCATCAAAACCGAAGGCATTCGCGGCTTGTACAAGGGTCTCCCACCAGCATTGCTACGTCAGTTCCTGAAGGCTGGACTACAAATGTCGTTATTTAAGGAATTTAAGCAACTCATTTGCACTGATACTTCACGTCCGACGATGACTGAGCAGTTTGCGTCATCGGTCTCGGCAGCGGTCGTCGGACAATTCATCGCTAACCCGGCTGATGTCCTTAAAGTGCGTTTGATGGCGGATGGTCGACGCATTCTACGTGGCGAGCAGCCTCGCTACAAGGGCATTGTTAATGCTGCCTTCCGTATCACGAAGGAAGAAGGATGGAAGGGATTCTACAAGGGTGCGGTGCCTGCAATGCAGCGTTCCGCTCTGAGTTCAGGAGGTGGTCTTGCGATTTATGCGCACTTGAAGACCGTGCTGACAGATCCTCAAGGGTACTTCCGAATGGAGCAAGGTCCCACGACGTACCTCCTTACATCTTCGCTCTCCTCTCTATTGTCCACATTTATGGCCGCACCTGCGGACACGGTCAAGACCCGTATGATGAATCAGGCGCAAGATGATGTTGTTTACAAGGGATTCTGGGATTGTCTCAAACAGACAGTGCGACGAGAAGGATTCGCTTCTCTATTTAAGGGAATGGGCCCCAACTTTATTCGCGTTGTGCCATGGCAGATGATATTCTATTTCACCTACGAGAATTTGACTTCGTATGTTACTGGATCTGGACTATAAAGAAGAGGCCCGCCGGTCCCAAATAACTACGGAAGTTACAATTGACTCTCCATCCACATCCCTCACATCCCCCAAATCATTCGTACAGCCTGCATGGTTTGCGATTTTCCAACTTTGTCTTTTACCTATTTTCCCGCTTTTCTTGCTTTTCCCTGGTATGTTCCTCCCCTCAGTCTTCAAGTTCGATTAACAACCCTCTTTCAGGTTAACTCAGCAACGAACTAGGTTCAGCATTCTATCACAACTACGCTGATGCTCGATTACACTAATGTGAATCGCTTCATACTCCATTCTCCAACTCACGACAGTTGGCATCCCAGTGTAATTGCTTCGGCCTCGTTATGGTTTCGCCTTATTTTGAATCGAACACGAGCCTTACAACAGTTGCAATGGTATATGTTACGATATTATACTAAGCTATTCTAAATTATACTATGTATGCGAATATATATGCAATCCTATGTGTGCATAACATATTATTATTGCACTGTGTTCACAATTTGCTTCGGTTGCTTTCAAGAGAAATGATCAAACACGACACAATACACACCTCAAGGGTATTCAACCGACTTGCACTCAGTGGGCATTTAGAGCCATTCAACGGGGTTACGGAGGATCTCCAGCGTTTTACCCTCAGGGGTGGATGGATCGGGTTCATGGCGATATTCCCATCGAGCAGTCAATGGCAATGACATAAGAATAGCTTCCGTTCGGACCTGTGCGTCCTTAGGCATGGTTTCCAAACCGAACTTGGTGCCACGATCATACATCACATTGAACTCAACGTAGCGACCACGTCGCAGCTGCTGGAAACGTTTCTCCTCGGGGGTATAGCTCTCGCCTACACGGCGACGTACGATTGGGAAATATGACGGATTGAAGTAGTCACCGCAGGCTGTCACAAATTGAGTGAGCTCATTTGTTGAGAGACTGCTGTTGCGATCGTCAAGGTCATCAAAGAATAAACCACCAATGCCGCGGCACTCCCCACGATGTGGCAGGTAGAAGTACTTGTCACACCATGCCTTAAAGCGAGGGTACAGAACACGGTTCTCCGTTGTGCCCGTCGAACGGATAGCAGGATCATGTGCATCGCAAACTGCACGGACTACATTGTGGAAATGACGAGCGTCGTCTTCGACGACATAGGTTGGGGTGAGATCCGAGCCACCTCCATACCACCAGATTGTCGAACCTTCGATATCAAGCTCGAACAATCTGTAGTTAGCGTGGACAGTTGGGACCTTGGGATTGTGAGGATGCAGGACCAGGCTGATGCCCGCCACGCGGAATGCGAATTTGGGATCCTCCTCTGCACCCTTTGACTTGGCCTCTGCCAGACGCTTGTGAAGCTCGGCGTGGTCAGCCCGCATGCTTTTAAGCCTCGAGTAAGGGAGCTTGCCTGCGATGACTGAAGTGTTCACACCTGCCTTCTCAAAGACGGCGCCATCCTGAAGCACTCGTGTGGAGCTGCCGCCTAGCATGCCGGGACCATCTCGCTTGCCTTCCTCGACGCGGAACTTGGCGCCAGGCTTGCCGTACGTGGGGCTGCAGCTGGGAGAGGCATTCTCGGCTTCAATTGCTTCGAGAGCAGAGCAGATAGAGTCCTGAAGCGAACGGATGTAGTACTCCATGCGAGGGATCATGGAGGGACTCTCGGTGGTAGCGAATGTGGACGAGAACAACTTGCTTTTTGCGTCGTGGTCAAGTTTTGCATAATTTTCAAGTGAGCGGTGCTGTGGTGCATACATTTCAACCGACTTGGCGTATGCGGGGTCCACGTTGAACTTCACATAGCCCGTAGACGACGAAAAGAATGCTGTGGCGTGCGCAGAGCTGTTGCGCTTCTGCCAATGGGCGAGGGAGCGCACGAGGGGTCGAAGACGGAGTGCCTGCATGATTTGTTGTGTGGCAGTAGCAGCTACTGGGGAGTAAGAACAGGTGCGATCGGGTTAGATCACGGTGTTTGAGCCACTACCAGGTGGTAACACTTCGGGGTTTCTGTTTAGGAAGGCGAAAGAGTAGGGTATTCGCGACATGTGAGTGGGTGCAGTTGATATATAAGTTTTAATTTCGAGTTTACGCATGATGATCTACTGCCTCATAACACTTGCAGTGCGACCTGCGTCTCGCAACCCAGCCTTTTCACATACTCTACAGTGTGATTTGAGCTCCTCGATCACGTGATTCGGCAGGTTCAAATTTGAAAAGCTTGGGCCAGGACGGATGACAGAGCGAGTCATCACGCCGCCCCTGCGGACACTCCCCGCCACACACCCACACCTGCTTTGACGCTTCCACGTCTGCATCAAATCAGCGGTTCCAGCCGCTGGATACTTCCATTCAGCTCAATATCACTCACATTAACTATAGTTCCGGTGATACGAGATCCCACGTGAATTCCTGAATCCTTCGTCACTGGCTCGGTGTCAGACTAAACCGGTGAACTGGAATCACACTGAACTGGCGACACAATCCAGCATCTTTATAATGGACACATGCGCGAGGGTGCGCGTCTACATACAACAAATTTTAGTTAATCATCCAAGGGAGGTTGTATCAACTCTTGACGCTGGTGCTGGACTCGTGAGTTGGGTTTATACTCACTTGAGTTGGCTGCGACCCCGCAGGCGGTGCCAATGGCACTCGGTGAATAACAGGATACATGACAAAGGTTTGAAGCGCACGAGAGACACACCCGAGAAGGAGCTTTTCGATCAGCTGGAGCTGATGCTGGTACACACCTCCAGTAGACCCTGGAGTGTTTGTGGAGTCGGCTGGATTACCTAATGTTAGACACAGTCCAATACGTTGAATGATACCACCCTCAGGGAGGGAGTACAAATGTGAAGCCCGCAGATCAGGCGTAGCGAGGCATGGGATTCTTGACAACGACTTTGCGTAATCAGCGTGGAACGAGTGATCAAGATCCCGACCCTGATGCGAACGCGCGAGCGGGAAGCCGCCCTTGGATATCGAAACAAACACAAGAGGCGGCTTTGGAGCACTTGGACGTCTCGCTGTGCTTGTGGCGCTAGCAAAGCTTGCTGCGCGATCCAATCGTAGCTCAGCACCTGAAGCTTCTGATCGAGGAGAAGGCGCAGGGGAGGGTCCGCTGACTGTAACTCTCATCGAGCTTCCAACAGACGAAGTTTCCTCTGGTATTGTCAACCTGAGGTCGCTTGCGAGCGACTGTTGGTTGACAGGCAACTTCGAGTTTCCACCCGGTGGTGGTAGCTGCTGTTGCTGCTGGCGTCCGCTAAGTAGAGGCCCAGAAGTACTTACAAAAGGGGAGGAGATGCCCGACAGTGGGCGCCTTCTCCGAGCTGTACCTGGAGTTGTTTCAGTTCCAAAGGAAAACGACACTGAAGAGGATGTCGGAGTGGTAGCAATAGAAGCTGCAGCACACGCCGCAGATGTATCCGACGGTCGCGGCGTTTGGACTTGGGGCTGACCACTTGCAGTTCGAAGGGCCGTTAACAGATCCGAATCCGATACTTGACGCGCAGGTGTTCGCGACACATCAAGCTTGAGGTCGGTCTCCGAGTGACTTCGGGACTCTGGAAGTTGGCTCTGTGCTGGCAGTAGTGATGTCAGAAAGGCTGGGAGTGCATCATGAGAAATCGGGGGAATGCTGCTCTTGATGAGCTCACTTGTGACGTCCTGAGGTCTCTGCTTAGGGGCTACCTTCGAATTGGCACCTGAGGCGGGGTCAGCAGAGCTTTGGGATTGTAGTTGTTCTGCAAGCTCACGTCCGGCATCAGATTGCAGCACAAGAATTGAAATTTCAACGTTCATACAAATTCCAAAGATGTGTACTCCAATCGGAAGGGTGATAAACGGCTTGGCTGGTCCAGATGGCTCCGAAGTTGATGCATCCTTGTCAGCTACGGCGGCTAGGAAACGCGGAAGGCCAATCTGCAGCGATGTAGCCAGCGATGCCGCCGCGGTGCCATCATAAGCGATTCGGAGCGTAACCAGGGTATCTGCCACTCCTGTGTTACCATTCGAAGTCAGGGGATGCACCGGTGGGGCAGGAATGGGATGGATACTAAATGAGCCCTCCGATGCCGACGACCGAAGCTGGAGAGGATCATCTGCGAGCAGTGAGGGTGGCTCATCGTGAGGCTCGTTCCCATCGGGCCCACGAATGGTAGATCGGTCCGAACTTAGTTCGCTGAAGCTTCGAAGTTGGAATGAAGACATTGGGGTTGGCGACTGTGAGCCAGTAGGTGACATGGGTAGGTGCTCCACGCCTGCGGATGTAGAATCCTGATACTCATTTTGTGTCCTGGAGCTGGGCCGACTTCCTGTCCCCGTCTTGTCACTTGTTGTGCCCACTGATGTTTCACCCGAGGTTTCACCAAAGAACTGTCTGATTTCATCGAGCGTGACTGCACGCATGCTCAAAATGGACACTTCCGGTGCAGCGCGACCGAAGTCTAAGTGAGCCAAACTTGTGGGACCCAAAGGCGAAACCGTGACCAGTTTCGACAGCGCGAACGCCGGATTTACCTTCTCAAGTGGATTCGGGGTCTGTGTTAAGGCGAGCTGTACCTTGGCCAGGACCTCGCGTTCGACGTGCGCAAGGGTGGCATTGGCGGTGTTCTTGGCCCACTCGACGAACTCAGGCGAGTTGACCTTCTCCCTATGTGTGCGAGGTGCGACAAAGCGAAGGAGAGACCCATGAGAGGAAGCTTAGGAGTGAAAGCGGAATAGAAGGGCGATTGGTTTGGGTGAAAGACGGGGGATTATGGATAATCAATCCGACTTGATGGATTCACAACACAACGTACCAATGAAATTTAAGCATATCTCCGCAACCTGACCTGCTGCAACCCGCGTTTCAATGTTCGAGCAAAAGTACTCGGAGTTTGCTTTTGTAACCGGATTAGGCTAAAATGCCAAAGGTTCTGTGTTAACAAAGGCGAATGGATATTGTATTGGTGGCGCTAACTCACTCGAGGTCATTCACATTGTGACGCCCTGCATGCTGCCTTACCTGACATTGATCCTCACTCAAGTATGCTTGTTGGAACTCTGTCTGCATACTTGAGCATCGACAATCGATCACATTCACCGGACACACTGATTGGCTGCTTCGTCCACCTAACTAAGCTAGGCATCTAACATGGTGGACAGATAACATGTATACCTGAAATGATGGGAATAAACTTAAACACATTGTTGCCAGAGATCATCATGATATTAACAACATACTAACTAAGAAGCCAATGCGCGAGTTACATTCCTCTGTCATCGGCATCATCGCCATCAACGAGACCGTGAATGTTGACACCGGGATTGTGGCCGAAGGGGCTTTGCAGACTGTCTAGGTTGATGACTAACGATTGGGCCTGACCACTCTTCCTTCGCTGCATATTCCTAGCAGGCGTGGGTGCCGGTCGCCAGACCACAAACTCGTTGTTATTTGTGCCCGGAGCTCGGAACTGCTGCTGCCGGCGAAGGAGCTCTCGGTGAGCGTCATCGAGTTGGCTCTCATGGCGCAGTTGGTTTTCTCGATGGAGCTGCTGTAACTTGGCGAGCATCTCCTCCTTGCTTGTATGTCCATCAAGTGCGACCCGCGGAGGCTGAGGCACCGCTGGATTCGTATCAGCCGCCTCAGTGGCCTGTTTCAGCTCTTGCGCTGCTTGGGCTTCGAACTCCTCGACGTGTGGCTCGGGCATCTCGGGTAATTGATTGGATATCGAGTCGCCAGGCTGATCCTCCACGCAGAAGCCAGTATCGCCGTCCTCTTCGGCTTCCAATCGTTGAAGTTCTTCAGGAGTGGCCACGTCCAACTCAATATCCTTCGCATACAGCTCTGTCACTTGGGACTGTTGGTGCAATGTTCGCTCTAGTACATCGATTCGTGTAGTGCTCTCGGAAATAACCTTGGTCATTGAGCCGAAGAGCTCAGGAAGAGTGTCGCAAAGCATTTTGCTAAGTGCGATGTCCTCATCTTCTTCTTCGTCAGGATCTACTGCGCTGACACAGTTAGCATTTGTCGGGGCTGTAACAGATACAGTGTTGCTATCTTGGGAATGAGCGCTGGAATCAGTGTCGGAAATCGACGGCGCTTGAGAAGTAGGCGCAGCAGACGATGCGCTCTCCTTGTCCACTTCAGTGCTGGCACCTGACGGCTTGGCCAAATCACAACTGACCTGCTCTTTGGCATCCTGAGTCACCTTTGGTACTTCAGATGGTTGTTCGGACTGCTTGCTTTGTGCGGAAGTAGGAGTTGTGGTCGCAGAAACCGTACCAGGAGCACCTTGGCGAGACCGATCCAGCAAAGCCGTGGCCGAGCTGGAAATGAGTGTCGCAAGCCTTGCCACCGATGCAAATGAGTTCGACGTGGGCGCCCCGATTTCACTCGTTGAGCCTGCGTCTGATACATTCAGAGAGCTGGGTGCCTTGCCTCTGAGGGTGAAGTCAGACGTTTCGACAGGAGACGCGTCTGTAGCACTAAAAGAGCCGCTTGATGCTGCGCTGACCGGTGGAGTGCCGCGCAAAACGCCACCTTTCGGCGTAAGCCGAGGGGTGTTGAGGTTCTGCGCCAGGGAAATACCATCATTGGACACGTATGATGCGACGTTTGCCTGCTGACTGAGGAACTTTGCCGTTTCACTCAGGCGCAGACGGAGCCGCCGATTCTCTGCTTCAAGCTGCTCGCGTCGAGCAGTTTCAACAGATAGAGCGGCCTGGAGCTCGTTGGTGGCTTCCTTTTGTGAAATGAGCTCTTCGCGTCGAGCAATAATCTCCTCACGCAGTGCGATTGCCTCTTCGTGATGGCGTGCTCTTTCGGCTCGAATAGCGGCTTCTCGCTCCTGCTTAGCCAGCTGAAGGACAGTCTCACGCTCCCGCTTGACAGCGCTGGCGACAGCTGAGGCTTTCTCCGCCTTGAAAGCGTTTTCGCGCTCGTCCATGGCTTGTTGCATTTTCTCAAGCTCAGCTAAGCAGCTCTTCTTGTCTTCCTCTTGTGTGGCCAGTTGGGCCTTCAACTCTTCTATGACTAGTTGTGCCGAGTCCAGAGCTGCTTGCAATTGTGTGCGCGAATCCTCACTAGATCTGAATGCTTCACGAAGGCGTTGCAACTCATTCTGAATACCCTCACCACGCGCAAGCTCATCTTGCAATTGGCCGACCCGGTCCTTAAGCGCTTCAACCTCTTCCTGCCATCCCGACTGCTGACGGGTCCAGTAGAGTTCTCGTTCTTCGGCAGCGGAGACCAGTGCCTCAATACGTTCGTGGAGACCCTTAACAGTATTTTCGAGTTGTGAGACGCGCGTCTTTGCGAGCCAGATTGTACCAAGACGGCCAGCGGCTCGCATACTCTCTTGCTGCCTTAACTTTCGGACCTTTTCCTCCGCAATGCGTTCTGCACGCATGTCTGCATTCTTCAACTCATCTCGAGCTCGCATGACTTCAACCTTGGCTTGGAGCAGTTCGAGTTCAAGCTCGGCAATTCGCTTTCGCTGGTCCTCAGGCGTGTTCGCAACGGGTTGGATGGTGGCCGGAGTCGCCAAGCGTCGTGCAGCCATGGGGGCCGATGCAGCAGCGGCTGCTGTCGGAGTTGCAGTCGAAGCAGCGGCACCTGCAGTACGAAGCTTTGTCGGTGTTCCACCTGCGACAAAAGCCCCAGAAGCTCGCCTAGGTGTGCTTGTGAACACATGGTTATCAGCTACTGGCTCTCTGTTTGATACATTCGCAAGGTCCAGTTGGAGATGCGCCTGCTGCTGGCTTGATGTGCCATCTGTACCACCGGTTCTGTTCTCACTTCCAGCGCCTGCACTTGTGTTACTGCTGCCACCACCGCTACCACCGCGTAGCACGACAGGGCCATTGCCGAAAAGAGCTGAGGCCGGAGTAGGTGGTGCCGCAGACGACTGCAGTTGAGGCTGGGAGGATCTTCGTGTCGTCATAAGTCGGCCGAGTTAGACGAGGACTCCACGAGTAAGGAAGTAGCGAGGACGGTTCACTACACACCAGTGCCTGATGAAGCTATGGTTGCAACTATGGGACGTTTCGAATGACGGGAGCTGCGACCGCACAGCACTACCCGTGATGTAACCAGCCGTGGCTCCGTTCGAGGTCGGGAAAGCTAGACGGTAAGAGGACAAACGCAGCACTTTAGATTATGATCCTAAGTCGAACATCGCAGGACACAGCGGCAACGCAAAACATTGCGGCTGCAGCGGTATAGCCCCGGTGCATCTTGCACACCCACGCATGCGTCGAGTCAACGTGTCAATTCCAGAAACGCACTCGTGTGACAGTGCAAGAGTGGGAAGGCCTACCAAGTTCCTGCCACACTAAGGCACGTATCTTGCTGTGTAAACGCGGAAACGCACTCAAACTGGCAACCAAAGTCAAGTCCATGCGCAATACACACGCCTTTCCAAGCAAGTTGAAACTCAAAATATCTCCGCCTAGATTTTCGCGCGGATTTCAGGTCAGAGCGCGACTTCACTCTCCACGCAGCGCTAATATCCTGCATAATATGTGACTAGGTACGTGATGAGGCGCAAATTCAGCCGCACAGCGCATGACATGCCACGAAAATAAGACAAAGAGCAGGGGAATTCAGGCGAGAATTCACTTTGAGCGCAGGTAGCTGAAACCGTATACGCGCACATATAGGTGCTCAAGAAACCACTGGGTTTAATACTACACACTTACTATCACTCATTACCGCTGCTGTTTGACGTCGATTAAGGCCAGGTTGTTACCCGCCAGCACCTTCCCCTTCTTCCTCAAGTGAGGGCACTTGTATACCCTGCGTCAGCACACACAGACACGGGCGTGACAACCAGAAACGGCATAGACAATTGTAAGTCCCAATGCACGCAGCGCGTGGCGCCAGGGGCACTTCGTTTCCAGCACCACCAACCCAGCAACCCCCCAGGAACGCTCCACCGTATCCGTACCCTTCTCCAGAGCAGGCAGCAGCGTATACCAAGCGCGAGGCGTATCCGGCAAACTTTCCCGCACCAAAGCACTATGTCTCGGTGTCAGACGTGTTCATACCGGACTTCTCTCCGTACTCGCTTGCAAGCACGTCGGAGCGGAGGCAGCGGGAAGAGGAAGAGGGCAAGGCAAAGCAGAAGCGACCATGTCCTCCACCCTCCTTGTTCCCTTTTGGCCAGCAGGTGTATCCAGGTCTTTACATCGGAGGCATCTCAGCCATGCTCAACCAGGAGTTCCTGCAGCTCGCAGATATCAGCCATATTCTAGTGATCGGACCGAACATCACCAACCCGTATCCTGAAACAGATCAGCTGCAGTTTTTGTCACTTCCAACGATTGTGCATAAGGAGGAAGATAGTGAAGGCACTCGACACAACGAGTATCCCGGGCTGCGTGTTCCTACGCACCCGATGCCCGAGTTGCCGCTTTATTACGACGCCATCCTACGCAAGAAGAGGGTACGAGAGAATGCCAACAAGATTCGACTGCGTCAGGGTCTTCCGCTTCTACCCCAGATAGGCGACGATGGAGAAGAACTTGGACCAAGTTCTGAAGCAGCTCCAAGCCAGCCTAAACCGAAATATGAAGCGTTATCAAGGCAGCATCTCGAAAAGGCATTCCGTTTTATCCACGAGGGCCGATTCGGATCCAAGGTGTGGACTTACGAGAATGAAACAAAGTTCGGCTTGACCCTTGACAAGAAGACGAACGACCAGGCTGTGTCAACTGCCAGACTTCGGCAAATCGAGGAAGCAAACGAAAAGAAACGTCGAGAGAGATTCGAACAACAAAAGGCTCAATTTATTGCTGCCTTGCGTGCGCGCGCAAAACTAGATCCTTCGCCTGATTCAGATAAGGGAACCAATAAGAGCCTCAACATGTCAAATACGTCTGTGCCACCCGTTAACAAAGGCACTGACACGGGACCGACTCTAGAAAGCATCAATCTTGCAAAGAAGCTTGCAAAGGAGTTACAGGTTAAGGAGTCACGTGGAAATGTTCTCAGCAAAGTCGGCAACGTTCTCGTTGTTTCTTACGACGGAAACACTCGAGCAGCCGCAGTCGCATGCGCCTATCTGATGCGTATCCTTGGGGTTGCCCCACAAACCGCACTCGGCTATGTTAAATCCCAGCGGCCCACCGCCCAGCTAACCCAAGAGCACCTAAACTTGCTTGAGGAACTATATTATTCTGGAACATGGGACCCCGATACTCAACACGAGGCGCACGTCGAAGCATATCAAGCTGCAGTTGGAAATCCGAGTGATTCAGCATCTCGGACTCGCGGCACGACTCACAATCAAGGTACATCACTGACGCCAGATCAAACCCGAGCAAAGAAGTCGAGATCCAAGGTCAGTGCGTTGATTCCTAAATCCCAGCACTTTGACCTCTGGAGACTGATCTGTTGTGGCAACAGTATCGACCGCGCTGCTGCCGGATCCATGATGGGTCAATCGTTTGCTTCAGCGCTTGCCTTTAGCGTGGTTGTAACTTTCGTCTTCATGGTCATTGTCCTAATATGGAAAGGCAGGGACTTGTGGGTCCTCTCCGAGCGAGTAGCTGCAGGTTTCCAAGCCAAGTTCATCGAAGGTCTCAAAGTCGATCTGGATTCAGCACATCAACAGCAACTCAACTCACTTGCTTCTCAAAATGAGCTCCTGGCGATGTTAGATCGTGAGGCAACAAAAGGGCTTACCAAGTGATGAATCAGCGTAGTAGCCGATCGATCAAAGTTTCCTGCACAATCCATGTTACTAGAGACTGTATGTTACATAAACTCAATCATGTGATCAACCAAAAGAACATGCCTGCTCAAGACCAACTATGACTAATGTGTCGTTGCAGTCTGAAACAGCGTGCCAAACAATTCAATTCCGGCAAGCGCCAGGGACCAATGGTCGTTCGCGTTCGGTCCTGTCTGGATGATCCTAAAATAACGGAAGGACTTAGCGTAACAGTTCTTTAGGCTGCGTTCTATGGATTTGTGGTGAGCTTGGTCAGGCTCTTCAGCTAACTCCAAAACTCGCCATACGGCCAGCTGGTTTGCTTCCGTTAAAGTTGCGTCGTACTCGTGTACGCGGAGCGGAATCCACTGCTTTGCATCAAGTGACGCATCTAAACGCCAACTTCTAGGCGATTCCGTTGCGAGACGAGGGTCCATACACGTCAGGAGGGCATAATGAGTAACATACATACGGGCGGACGGACCGAGATCGATCGCAAACTGAGCTCGTTGCGACGGCTCCGTCAAAAGTCCCAGACTCGGCTTTCCTTCAGACGCTGCATGAAGCCCAAGAATCTGCCAAGGCCGAGACAAATATAGCTGTTCAGGGTGCGGGAAGGTAGTCTTGCGTTCGGGAAGCGAAACAAAAGTTGTCATATGCCCCTCTGAGAGGTCAACCGAATGAAGTGGGGGTGTGCATGCAACGCCAACTAACCCAAGGAGATTCGGGTTAGTCCACGCGGAATGCTGCTTGGTGCCTAAGTAGTGGAAGCATCCGCCGTGAAGAAGGATCTCTTTGTTGTTTTCTTGCAATAGCTGCTGCTCATTTAATGACAGGTTGATGGCATGACGTTTCTGCTTGTTAGACGCTGCGGCTCGCATTCGACCGTCATGCTGGATCTCAGAGGCAACGAATGGGTTTACACGCAGCTCCGGGAAGTGGATGACCTCGTATTGTACGCCTGAGCGCAGGGCATCATGCGCGATGCTTGCGAGATCTAGCTGTCTCGATTCCATGAGTGATCTTGGCGATGCGTTTGAGACGGTCGAGCGCGCGCAAACCTTCGAGCTGGCTGCATCCTCGGGCACATAGCAAGGCATATCTGCTGAGAGTGGCGTAGGGGGCAAACTAACTACTGGGACCAATTTTCCAAAGGGAAGGCCAGGTGGGCAATCTGAGTCCGCGGGTCTACACGTGATAAGATCGCCGTACAGCTCGATAGCAGACAATGTTAACGCGTAGCTCGCCATGCTGTTTGGGCCAGACATGACCAGGGCAATAAATCGATATCCAAATAACCGTTCAGGGAACGAATGCTCGCCCTGGACGACGCTGGGGTTTTGCCTGGTAGCGGTTGTCCATAGAGCTGAATCGTACGATGGCCACCACGATGCCTCGTTCCTTTCTGAATCTGTTTTTTTCTGCTGCCTACGCAGCGACGCAATTGTGGCACTATCATGAATCGTGCGAGTGAGCTCGACCTTGGCTGGCAACGTGCATGGGAAGAGTGCGGTCGCCCCTGGGGCGTCTAGTGCTGTTTCATTCACATGTAAGGAAATAAGATCCCATTTCACTCCATCAACAGAGCCAATTACCTGCCAGTTACGGATATACGCACGTCCGCCGTCGTCATCTGCCGACTCGCATATCCTAAACGATGGTTCTATCTTCCATCCATCTCCTGAGGCCGCCGAACCCGCTGCGCAGGCCTCATCAGGATTCGCTCCATGTCGAGCGGCAGTTAAAGCCGCCGAGTTAATTGTGCTGAGGGCCCGTGCATAGGAAATGCCTTCGGTGGCAATATCCGAAATAATGCGCACGATCTCCTCCGAAGAAGCCTTCGGGCGTGACGCTTTTTTCTGCATGGGCTGCGACTGACTCTCGCCAGGACGCGAGACGGATCCTTCCTTCTCCAGCAAGAGACATTCATCTTCACTAGCATCAGACTCGCTCTCACTTGGGCTTGGGCTTAGAACCCCGTTGTAATCTTTGCGCTCGGCTCCGTAATCCCCATTACGCCCCTCATGCCTTCTTTCCATAGGCTCATCGCCTCTCTCTTCTTCTTCGCTTGATTCGTCGGAGTCACTACTATCATCACCACCCTTACCTTCTGCATTTTCTGGCTTACCCTTCTTATACGCCATCGCAAGATCGTCCTCGACCTTCATTTGCGATAGCTCCACCATGCCAATGCCTCCTGAGCGAAGTGCAAAGTGTGTGAGCTTAAGCCGAGTCCAGCGACCCAAGTCGATCACGACGTAAGGCGCCCCTCGAATCCATCCGGAAATGCCGCCTGTTATCGCAGCCCCGGATATGGTCTTCAGAGAGTGGGGAAAAGGCAACGCGACAAAGCGCTTGGGATAGAAGTACGCGAGATCAGACGCCGGTGCTGAGGGTGGGAGTACCAGAGTTGTGACTGCAGAGTACATCGTATGCATCTTGTCGTTCGTCACATCGCTCGACCGGGAGACAGAATGGTCAGAAGACGGGTCTGATGACGTATCTGCTCGGTCAGCTACTACATCGTCCACTCCACCTCGCTGCTCTAAGCATGCCTTGGCAATGACCGGCGAACAACTCGCCAGTCCAGGTGTGGCTCGGGGGAGACGCTCATACTGGCTGTGGTAGTCAGCAATAAGCTTCATGTACTCATCTTTCTCCTGTTGAAAGAGAGATTTGTTGTGAAGAGGATGCACATCCGTTTGGAACGGCTTTGCGATTGCAACTTCGATTTCAGCCTTTTTCAACGCAGTTTGGATGTCCTGTTCATATAGCGGTTGCGCAATGTATCGAGCTGGCTTCAGTGGACTCGACCCGAATCCAATTGAAAGAGGGTGTGATGGTCTCATCCGACGTTCCGTGAGTGACCGTTTCTGGCCGCGGTCACGGAGACGCTCATCACTACCATCGAGAATATCGTGGGGAGTGATGCCAGGTTCGAGGCGCGATGCTGGATGTGCTCGTGAGAGGAGCCATCTGGCGAGGTCAACATGCTCTCGCGGAAGTTGAGGAGCGTCGAGGTCAGAGCAGCTGAGGTCGGTGGACTCGTCTGTCATGAGGTCTGAACCACTATGCAATGACCGCTTAAACTGTTTCTCCGCTAGTTCTAGTCCTTCATACGTAAAGTGACAGCGACCGCGAATCAGAGTTGACGTGCCAATCAGTTCCGCGGAGGTTTCTCTGGTATCGTCTTGCGTGATGCAAGGCAGGAGTTCCTTAACATACAGCGAGTTCTGGAGCCCTTGCTGCGGCTCCGAGAATCCGTTCGATGCGATATAGGCAATTACACCAGGATTAATCCGAGTACGTCGCTGACGATGAAGGAGTGTAGCAAACTTTGAACCAAGATCGCCGAGGCTTGGGAGCTCTATCCCATCACCGCCTTCGCTAGCAGCACTGGGTATGTTTTCTTGGCTATCATCCTGTGAGTGAGGCTCGGGGCACGGTGCAGCTGCACACGCTGCACTAGCTCTCTTTGCCTCTCCTTTTTCTTCGCTCTTATTCTCGCTCCTCGGGCACTCGATTCCTCCATTTGTGCTGATCAGGCGCTCCATGGTCTCTTCCATAAAGTCTTGCTCGATATCGACGAACCCCGTTTCACGACCACCTGGCGTGGACGCATCTCGAAGCATTTCAACAAGCCGCCTGGCGTGACTATCAACCTGCCCCTCAGCGCTCTGCTTGAGGACAGCCTCACATGCGTCATTAAGTTGTTTGATACCTTGCAGTGCGGATAATTGCGCACTCTTTTGCTTGTAGAAGCCGACTCGCTTCAGCAGCTCGGTCCATTGATACTGCTTCCGATCCTTGTCCGTTATATCAAGTTCGCCCAACAGGTCATCGAGGCGAGCAGGAAGTGGACGAACTAGCAGCGCTCCATTCAAATGTGTCCACCGAGGAAGGTCGCTGGGATATGGTCTGAAAACAAGTTGCTGAACGCGACTAAGGCATCTTGCAAGTTGTCCTGCACCAAGTTGGGATGAACTGGCTTCTGCCGAATTGCATTCGACCCATATGCGAAATAACCTATGAAGGGGAGACAACGCTTTGCTAGCAGCATGTTCTTGTGCACTTGGGACCTCCATGAGCGCCGAAGGGCGCGTAGGATTCCCATTAATGCGACCTAATAAGTGAGGAGCCGCCTTCTTTTCTGTGCCAATCTCGGACGTATGCATCTTCCACCACAGCCGCCCATAGATCTCAATACCGACAAGCTCGAGACTAACGTTTGCACTCACGCTCCTAGAGCCAGTAAGGATAACACGAAGCTTCGATATTTTGGGTATAGCAAACTGCTTCAAGGCGCTTTCATCAGACCCTGTAGATTGGTCATGCCGCTTAGCAAGAGCTTGTACGAGCCGAGTCGTGAACGGACAGAACAAGAGGCTGGGTGTGACATCTCCCTCCATTAGGGGAGCTGAAGGATGTAAATGCTCGACTTGATCAGACAGCACGGAAACTCCCGTGTCCAGCAGGGTGAACCTCTGTCCCAGTTTCACCCATTTCTTGTCTGTCGATCCGTCATGACCGTTTTGTCCCGTAAGCACCTCTCCCACAACTTCAATCCTCGAAAGGAGCCCTTTCCAGCACGCGCTCTTTTCTTCATCTTGTTCGCCCAGCAGTTTAGCACACAGCAGCAACGCAGTGGGTTGTACTTGGTGCCCATGCATAGACATCTCAAGAAGGACGCCACTTGAGCCCTCCTCAATCATATCCAAGCTGCGTACAAATCGCGATCGCGCAGCGGAGTCTTCGGAGGGATACTTTGGAATCCAATGCTCTGGTGCTTGATAAATCAGCTCCGGTGCTGCAACTGACTCTGTGCGATCAACAAACCACAAGACGTCGACTGCATCTAGTGATACAGGGTTGATCCATTCTTGGACGTCGCGGACAGCTAAGTATCGCTTTGTGTATCTACTGCCGAGAGATGATAGGATCCCAGGGGGGAATCTGAATAAGCTGTTCGTTCTTACAACTGGGGGCAAATCCGAAAAGAGCGGTTCCGCGCGGACCGATGACGAAAGCTCTGCAATTTGGCAACAGCGGGTAAAGACATACCATAATGGCAAAGGGTAAACATGGCAAAGTTTGGATATTAAGCGGTTGTACATTAGTTCGCGACATGTTGCAGAGGTATGTTGCAAAGGAAAGGAACCAAGAAAGTTCGATGGGACGCATTGTGGCGAAGGAGAGTTGGCAAAGGCGGAATCATCGGGCAACCAACGCATGTTTAGGTGAGACATAAGTATTGTACAGTAGTATGACGATGGTATCCATGCACATTGAGACGTGCTCACAGGCAACCGTTAACCCCAATGGCAAACTATGGCTCTCGCAGCCTACTTACGTTTCGTAGAGGTGGGTTTAGTTTCCCGCGCGCGCAGTGCTCTGACATTCGAATCATGATAGTCAGCCTCGATCACTACGGAGGTTGGAACTGTCCCTTCGAACATGTCAGGCAGGAGATAGGACGCCATCTGCTCTTCTGCTTTAATATAGTCACTCAAGTCCTTTGATTCAATGAGATCTGCAAGCTTGGTCTTCCGAGCAGCGATCGCTACCTGTCGCCCCTCTTGAAGATATTCTGTGAGCGTGCATGGGGCAGGGAACGTCACGCGTCCATAGAATTCCAAACCAGATAATGGGAGGAAGAAGTTACCGTTCGAGTTTGGACCCGTGATTTCAATGCGGAATCGTGAATACGCCGGGGATGGACCAAACGTGTGGTTGCGGGTCATCCAGGTGTGCGTCGAGCCGATGCCATCCAGCGCCTGATCATCGACATGAGCACTAATTACATTCCACTTTTCGCCGTTGTTACTACCTAATAGCCTCCAGTTGCGAAGACACTCGCCATCGAATGAAATGTAGTGACGCATTGTGTAAGCATCCACGCTAATGGCGATGCCACCGTGCAAGTGAATTTCATAGAATGCCTTTGAATCGGAGTCGGCTACACAGCGAATTGTTTCGCGGGAAAGACATGCTTCTGGTGGGAGTGATGACGGCGCCAGGCGACTTGAAGTACATGTCACGAAGCCCAACTGGGCCGGATTGACCCACGGACGTGTGTAGAACTGCGTGCCGAGCAGATAAAACAGTCCATTCTGGTCGAAATCTGCGCTCCACTTCAGTTTCAAAGAGAAATTTTTGCGTGCGGACTTGTCAGACGTCTTCCATTCTGAGATCTGCAAGCCACTCAGGTAGGGAAAGCGATGGATCGCCACCTCACGCATCACCGCGTCGTACATATCGACCTGACGATGGGGCTGCACAGGATGTCGGCCGAGCGCATACAGCTGGAGCGTGGTCGACATTTGCGCCAGAAGATGAGGAAGTATAGTCTGACACGGCGGCAAACCAAACTCGCTGCGGAATCCATCTGGAATGAGTGACTTCTTCTTCACCACTTCGGCACTACTAGCGGCGGGGCTCGCTTGGCCATCCTTGCCTTTGGTTTTGCTCTTCTCGCTCGCATCGGCTGTCTCATTCGCGGAACACATGATGCATCCAAGGGAAAACTCGAAGCCGGTAGGTGGGTGAGCAACACGGAGGGGGCATTTGTTGGGATCTGAGCGGAGCTGTGACAGCTTCTCCATACGAACTTCATTCGACCAGAAGTTCCACTCAGGTCGCGTGCTTAGCAGCCGAATTTCGGCTTGCAACGATTCGCACTGAGGGTATTCCCAAATCTGTTTCTTGTTATTGCCCGTACGATGCTCAACTAATTCCTGCCACACACCCGACTTATGGCAGACGTCACAAAAGTGAGTATTCCCCCAGCAGGACCATGTCGAAAGATTGCAACAGAATCGACACTTGTGCCCAAGCCATTCAGTCCCATGAACGTTACATTCCGCCTTTGCAGCAGCCGCTCCCGGCTTCATCGAAGACTGACAGGAGGGGCACACCAGCTCCGCGGGATCGAATCCAGCACTTGCATCTTGGCAGCGATTGCCACCGCCGAAATACGGTAGCTTGCAAATGTAACATTGGTAGAAGACAAAACATTTCATAGCATAACCTGCGTAGTCCTTGTAGAAGGGAGAGTCAGGTGATGTTAGCTCAGGATCGTTTAACTTCTCCTCATACTCCAATCGTGCTATTGCCTTTGATGTGATATGCTGCTCGAGAGCAAAGATCGGTTGAAGTAGCGGTATTAAGCTGGGGTGATAAATCGGCAGGCGACAGTCGGGGCAACACTTGAATCCAAATGTAATGCGCGCCTGTGGCCACTTTGATGCCAAGCGTTGCACCACGCAGTGGTAGTGATGGACATGTTTACAGACTTCGATCGGCTTTGTAAGACCTGGGATAAGTGGGGGCAATCTGCCTTCAGAACCACTGACCTCGTAGCAGATCAGCGAGTGCGCGCTAGCATGCTCGCGCTTCACTCTTGTCACGTCAGATGCAAGCGGTGCTTTATCTCGAAGAGTCGGGTCAACAAAGGGTGTGCCGTGTTTCTGACGTGCGGCGTTGTAGGCATTCAGGGCTGTGTAGGTGTTTTCGTTCGGGTCTTCACTCTCGGTTCGACGTTCATTGAATCGAGAATAGAGACTGAGATATAGGTTTACACCACTTTTGATGCATGGTGCACTGCGTTTCGGCTCCGCGTAGCAGATGGAACAATAGTCATCTCCTACGCCCAACTCGCAATCCAAACACGGAGGGCAAGCTAACTCTCCTCGAATACCTCGGCATGGGCATCCACAGGGCAGAAATCGTGTACACGACTGAGCAGCACGGTCAGCACAGTCATCCTTCGTACAGACCTTGCTAAGAGCTGGTGAAATTGGGTTCTTGACTTTGTTCTCGCCCGCAATCAGCTTGTCTCCACAGAATCGACACTGAGGTGCAGCTTGATAATCTGCCCAACTTTCACATGTGTACCCTGGATGGTAGTCCTTCATGCGGCATGATCCACAGAAGACCTGACCACATGCACAGCGTACACGGTATCTCTTAAAGTGTACAAACGCCTCTCGAGAGAATGGCTTTCCATCCTTCCGCTTCTCCGTGATGGGCTCATTCGGGGAGATTTCAACAGGAGCAATAGAGATGCCTGCGCGACATTTGGGGCATTCCGTAAGCGTTCCGTCCGCTGAAATAAGGGCACGCAACATCGCTTCCTCATAGCGGTCGTGATCCTCTTTGGGTAAGAAGTCTCGCAGTTGACTCGGATCAAGTGGTACTTTACAATCACGGACTGGGCATGGGAAATCCAGTACCTTCCCCGTGTTGAGCCGTTCGCGGATAAACTCCACAAGACAGTGACCACATACGATGTGTAGACAGTCCTTTAGAGCATACACACCATGATCTCCAGTAATACAGGCGTAGTCGATTTCTCCTACCACATCTCCTGAACCTGCCCGGGCTGACCTCGAGCTCTGCCGACTGAGTCGCAGAGCTTGTGACACTTGATCCATCTCGGCCGCATCATCATCATCATCATCGTCATCGCCTGGACCAGCACCAATCCGGGAGGACGATTTCTTCTCCTCACTGCTACCACTGCGACTAGAACCCGCAATCGGATGATCATCACCTTTCGGCCGTCCAAGAGGCCATCCCAGGCCGGCTAAGTGAAGCTGCCAGCCAGGTTCCGTTGCTGAACCTTGCGGACTGGCTGGAGCCTCAGGTGATACGAGCTTTGCGGGACAGAGCGGGCAAGATGTCCGGCCCGGAACAGAAGGAACATTTGCAATCTTGGACTTGGCCTTCGCGCGACTGGGAATCTCGTTCCACACCCCTTCCTGTCCAAGAACCTCAATAGGAGGGGATGCCTCTTCATCACCGTGATCAGTTGTAGTCATTGATCCTGTTTGCTTATGCCTTCTTGTCGGCTGCTTGAATTCTTCACCTGCAAACGCAGGCACGTCTTCCAGGCCTTCATTGTCCTCGCCATCCTCGACCCCTTCTCGAGTCGATACCGATGGCCCCACAGCTGCGCCGATAGCGTGCCCTGGTGACAGACCCTGGGCATACTTGTCGACGGCCTGAATCAATACATCAGGCACCTCGAGTGCGGCCAACAACGAACGATCAGCAAACAGGAGCTCATGTCCATAGATGATGAGCTGGGCACGCACATTGAGCGCGGCGTTCTCGATTGTGGCCTTAGATAGGTTCAACCCGTAGTCTCGGTTGAGTTGCTCGAAGAACTCCTGCACGGTCGCCTCGCCACTCATGATATCTCACCCTGAACAATGGACGCGCTCGCTGGAGAGAAGATTCCCAGCCTAGGGTGCGGCGGTTCGTGAGGGATCCGCGGTCTAGTTGCGGTATCGCTGCGGATCTGACGGCAGTATGCACTACGTGTGCGGGCTTCGATTTCCCAGGCGCAATATGGTTGGTCGCTGAGTTGATTCAGCGCGCTAAACGGCTAGGGAAGCTAGAATAGGAAACCTACAGTGGCTAACAAAGTGTTGGATATTCACATGCGGAGTAATTAAGTTGAAGTTAAGATTAAATAACTAAAATTATCTCAACTCTTACAAGTCACCGAACATCACCGCTCCGCTGCAACGCTACGGCCAATCGAGATATCCAGTGCTTAGCATTCATCCAACTAACAGCAAAAAAACCCTAAATCTTACTTGGGCGAAAAAATTAGCGTACACCCAGACGAATCGGACTCGAGAGTGCGACTGGGGCGCCAGTGGAGGGGCCAGGGTTGGCACCCGTGCGCGCGAGGGATTAGGAATCCTGGCTTGTGCCCGAGCATGAACACTCGCCAGCGGCTGACGACCATGTTTAGCCACAAGTTGTAGTCCAATGCCAGCTCAGAGGGTAAGCTACCCTAGAAAGGCGTGGAGGTGAAAGCAGACTGTGAAGTCTAGTGTCCCGTAGGTGTTGAAGTGAGTGCAGTGATATACACAGTCCGAAAACTTAAAATAAGCTAGATCCTACATATCAACTTGGTCTACAGCCGCATAGGCCGATCCACCGGTGCAGGCGCGACACCTCACCCGCATCACCCTCGATTCTTCAAGCTGACCGTTGAATTGTGAGCGTTTCAAGAACTTTGGATCAGTTTCGAGATCTCAGTGCGGGGCGAGTGTTCGCGGAGATCAATTCATGTTTGCGACTCCCCGCAAGGCGACACCTCGTAAAAAGCCCGGGCACGTCCAGGCAGCGCAGGATTCAGCTGCAAAATCATCCAATGTACTTTCTCCCAGATTCACTTCCAACACCAAATTCTATCAACCTTCTGCACATGAACGAGCATGCAACTCACCTGCAGAACCAATGTATACATTCAGTACAGTGTCCTATCACGATCCACAGGTGATACACGCCCATACATCGATCCGGGCACCCTTGCTCCCTATACCCACGAAGACCACCCCAGTGCGCTCTGCGCTGGTCCTGGGAACGAGCCACTCGGGAATTCGACCACTGGGGCGCGATGTCCTTCCCATAGATGTCTATGAGCTTGCACCACCGTTACACAGGGCTGTCCAACAAAATGACCTCGAGGCGGTGCGGCAATTAGTGTCAGATCCCGGAACCAAGATCAACCATCAGGACCGATACGGCTGTACTGCGCTCCACTACGCGTGCATGACAAAACAGCCGTCTCTTCCTATCATTCGCTTACTTCTGAGCATGGGGGCAGATCCACGCATTTTAAATGACGCAGGCAACGTGCCCTTGCAGGAATTGAGAGGTCTCGAAAGCACGGACGAATGCGCTGAATTGCTCTATATCCTCATCTCAGCTGGTTCGCCGGTGGATGTTGCGTTCCGATCGCAGGCGTTTGAAGGCTCCACAGCGTTTATTGACGAGCGAGGCGATGCGAGCGAGGGCGGACTCACCGGTTCCACAGCCCCGTCCATTTCGTTTGCGTTCTATCGAGCATCCGATCTTGCCAAGTACAGTCTTACAAGCCACGGAAACTTCTTGCTTACTGAAGTCTGTGCTCTGACGCCCCCGCGACCGGATCTGGTCGCACTCATTCTCGAACGAACACGAATGAACTCGTTTCAAGCAGCCCGAGCCGTCGTCCTAGGAGGAGACATTACTGACGGTGACACTGCGTTGCACGTGAGCTTTCGTCGGTATGTTCGGGACAGGTTAGCACTTGTACCGGATACAATGCAGCCACTACCCCTTCGGACCGGTGTGGAGTATAAACTCTTGGAGGACGCCGAGAATCAGGACCGTCGTACCTATTCTGCGTGGCAACTTGTGGTAGGTCCTTACCAGCGACACCACTCAATCCCACAGTATTGGCTCGAGTGGTTTGGGAGTCACACGAATGCTCCAGGCCCAGTACGGAAATCACCTGGCATAGCACTGCTGACTAAACATAGTGAGTCTGCATTGCGTGAGTATCTTCTGCGCTTTGACTCAATCGTTGAGAAGAGGATGCAGCAGCGAGCGCTGGTCATCATGCTTCTAATATTCCAAGGCGCAGTTGCCTTTGGTGAGTCTCCAGTGACTGCTCTCTTGGCCAAGAATTGTAGCGGCGAGACTGTGTACGACTTGTGTGAGTCTGAGGGAGACATTGAGCTTTTAGACGTGCTGGTCAAGTTGTGGGAAGAGTGGTGCCGCATGTTGGGCAATACCATTGTCAAGTCCATCGGCATGAGTTGCGATGCTGCGGTCGCGAAGTGGATGGCAAGCGCACGACTCACGCCAGATTCATGCTCATCTCCTGCAGTCTTACGGAGGATCAAAAGGCTTAGTCCCGCTTGGGTATATTCTCAGGCTGACTTATCAACGCGGCTGTCCAAAGAGGTCCTTGCGTTCGTACTCCCGCAGAGCATATCTTCAGAAATGGCACAACAACCGGAACAGCTGACCAAGAATGCGATTACCTCTCCTGGCAGGACAAGGCTCAATTCCACCAGCCCATGGGGGAACTCTTGGGCTAACAAAGCTGAAATACTCACTGCTCAGGCGGAGGTGGATCGAAAACACTCAGATTCAGTGCATCGAAGATCAAACCCGAATGCAGCGAGGATACAATCTCCAAGAGCCCCAACGAGATCACCCACAATGATGCCTCGTGGTCTGGACGTGTCAAAGGTTCCTAGCCGCCGAGTCGCAGAGTACTGCTGTTGCGGCAAACATGAAGCCGATATGCGGAAGTACCGAAGTTGGACAGATTGCGAGTGTATGGAATGTGAAATTCGGATAGGCATTAACAGAACAACGAAGAGGAACGGCCAGGAATAAACCGTGGAAGGCATTGGCCAGAATAAATCCTGTTAGCGTTTGAAAGCGACTTAGGGAAAGTTTCGTCAACTGTTCCAAGAAGCAAAGTACAGTACTAGAACTCGATTCGTTCCTGTGCCAGGTCTTCATCAATACCTTCCGATATGCTGCGAACTATGTCTGTAACAAAGTCCAGTGATCGCTCTCCAATGATTACCACATCATACTGCTCGACATAGGACAAGAACCGTCCGCGCAAGCGCATGATTGTGCAGGCCTCACAGTGCGACGAATCTGAATGTGCGACGACTTGGACTGGCGTTGCGACTGGTTCACTCGCTGCCTCTGCTTGCTGACCGGCGGCAGCGGTTTGGTGCTTGTGCTTGATGCTCCTCGGACAGCTTGATGCATGAGTAAGAAATTCAGGAGGCTGCGGATCTGTGAAGTACGAAACGGGGTAAAATAACGGGGTGTTGAAGAAGCCAACACTAATCACCCGCGCTGAAAATGGTAGTGAACCAGGAATAGTAAGATCTCCAAGTGAGTCACCGGCGATGATGATCGTTTGGCCTTGTGAACGCTTCGGGCGGGCTGAAATCTCACCGAACGTGGATCCTGCAGGAGCTTTGCCAGCGACGATGGCTTTCAATTCCTGATAGAATTCCTGGGGAACGTTACGAGCCGGGTGGGTCGGACGGGAGCGCTGCCTTTGAATTAGCGCGAGCTGTAATTTAGCCAAGTCAAGCGTGGCACACTTACGGTAGACATGAATAGGATCATGAGGTGCATACCCTACCCAGTCACCCTGATTGTAATCGTCTGCAACCACTTCTTGCACATTCAACTCGTCGGTAGATGCTAACTCTTGGCGCTTTGTTCTAGAAAGTTGGGTTTCCAGCATGTTTGCGGCTAGGAACACAACATCATCGGGTAGCTTCGCGATTTGTTCAACAGATGCTCGCTGCAGCACGAGAGGAAAAACTTGAGAGACACCATTATGTGCCAGGCACGCCTGGATGAAGTTACCCAATCCAGCAGACACTACAGCGACCGGAATCTTGTAGTAAAACAAGGTCGCGAAGAGTTCATCGAAGCCGTGCCTGAGTTCCATCGCTGAAGTCGACTTGGGGTATGTTGGGAGCACCATTTTACCGCATGAAGCTACTTCCACGGTCTTGGCCTCATGCGGGGACTTGTGCTCACCGGCTGGTTGATCCGTCGAGGACTCATCCTCGCTCTCCATTTGAGGTGGAGTACCCGTAGATGAATTGCTATTGGAGTAAGTATCGAGGGATTTGAAGTACTCCATGCGGGCCCTAGCTGCATCTTGCTCGGTGTTTGTGGTGTCCGCGGATTCGGGGGCTGTGAGCCCGTTCGCCTTGACATCTCCTTCGCGCAACAGAGGACGTGGATCATCTGGCGACGCGCCTGTCCGGGCTTTCGCACCTGGATGCACTGCAATCGTCAGCGACGGGATTTGCGGCGCTAATGGTGAGGCAGCTGTAACCAGCCTAAACTTCGTGACCTCATGGCGATGTGGGTGCACCTTATCAGCCGCACAAGGTTGGGCTGAGTTGGGACTCAGAGGAATCAACGAGGGAGCCGACTCGTCTTTCCTGGCCTCTTCTGGATCAGAAACATGCTTAGGTGTGGTCGTCGATGAGGCGAGGTGTGGCTGCTCTTGAATAGTTACAAACTTGGGAAGCTTGTTGGCAAGCTCCTGGTCCGCTCGAGGATAGCTGAATGCGTCACGGAAGATTCGTTCACGCGTCTCGGGTGCGATGGCTGAATCTACAATGAGCCTGTGGAATTTGTGGAACCATTCAGTCAACACGGGTGATTTCTGCTGTGGGGTTAGTGTCGAATCTAGCTCGGTAGGATAGTACTTGGTCACTAGACTAGCTGCATCGTGTCGAAACTGATGTGACACATAGGGAGAGGAGTCGATGATGGACCACGATGTCAAACATGCTGGCATTGACAGCGTGTGATCAAAATCTGCAACAAAGAAGAGATTTTGGGCTCCACCATCGGCATGGGCTTCTGCAATCTTCCTCAACAACGCTGACTTGTTACGACACACCACATTTTCGCGAAGGAATTCGACCTGAGTAATCCGGGGCCGTTCTCCTGCCTCTGCGTACTGATGTGAAACATGAATTTGCATTTTCCGTGCGGCCTCGGTTGGCAATATATCCGCGGACTGACGACGGCCGGCACCTGCGACTGTATCGGATACGGGACCTGTGCTGAAGTCCGATAATGTGTCCTTCGCGCTCGATTCTGAAAGGCTAGTATTGATTTGGTTGGCGGTGGCATTCTCGTTCGTGTCGAAGGGTGCAGTGGGGGCGCGGTCTGCAGCGGGCTTGCCCGAGGCAGTAGACATGGGTGCGCGAATGGAGTAATTGATTGGCCTGGGAGAGCAGTAGCAGCCTGCAGAGGCACAATGCTGGGACGGACTCGATAGTACACGTGCTGAGACTGCAGTCGACTTGAGTGGCGTGGTAAGCAGCGAGGCAGGCACTTCCTGAGGTGGCGAGGGCCGAGGCGAAGGCGAAGTCCGTGGCAACGCGGAAGTTGCAGGGGAGCAGATCACTGTTGAGCTGAACGAAGTGGCTGTCACTGGTCTTGCTTTCGAATTGAATGTGGGGTTCAAGATGGACTCAAGATTTGAACTCGTCGGAGCACGCTTGGATCTGGGCGTCTGGACAGACTGCAGTGTAAAAATGCCACGAACGTGCTGGGAATACTCGCTTCGCTCCCCGGAACACAGGGTCGTGGAGATGGAAGAAAAGGAAGAAACCGAGAGTCGTTTGAAATAGGTGGATATGGTACCAAGCGAGGGATCTGCGCACTGGAAACCTATAGATAAACCCTTGCGGCTTCGTTCTAGATAGCCCCACATCCGGATCCACCACCTACGCTCGAGTTTTAAGCTTGGTAGTGTTGTGCAAATGTCTTGAGAATTCGGCAGTTTTCCGGGCCAGGACGGATAGACCCCCTCGGTGGCAGACAATTTTTTCGTGGCCGCAAATCTGCATAGGGTCGGTTACTAGAGTACATTTGCGAGATGTCGTGAACACTGGGATGCATAGAGTGCATTGAGTAACGACCGAGTTAGGATCGTGTGGGTGTGCTAGTACGACTGAAATATTGACTTCAGGGACCATAACACAAGTGATGTGCTGCAGAAAACCCCCTCATATCTCTCACTCACTCTGCCACTTCACTTAAGACTCTTTACTAGCACTGAGTGTGCAGTGCACGTAGTGAGGCCGCAAGACAATCACGCGCTCCTCCTACGCAAAATCGTGCAACAAGTCGTACAACCTACCGGGGCCCGGACAGGGACCCATTTTTAGGTCGGTTAGGAGATCGCAATCCCAACCAATCGACTCACAATCCACAGCCGACCAACAGGCGATCGGTGCCATGAGCCGGTCCAGCTCTGGCATCCCAGTGGGCACCAGATCGGAGGCAGACAGATCAAGTCGGGATGACTCTACAGCGTCTGGCGCCAGTCGCCGTGGTCCGCCCCCAGACCCAAAGGGTAACCAGAAGCCCGAGGCCAAGGTCAAGTCTACGGAGGCATTGAATGAAATGCTACTGACCTCATTTGAGCGGAAGCGGATGCGACACCGTGACCAATTGACCACTCAGTCTGTCGCCCGCAGAACAAAGAGCTTGCTTGCGTCGAAGTCGGCTATGGACCTACTGTCCCAAATTAGGACAGCCATTCCTGGCGTGCTCGCTCCAAGCGATCTTACAACTCGAGGCAAGTACGTGGCTGTGGACGTGCAAAGCCCTGCCTATGGCTCAGGCTTCTCTTTCGTCGCAGATAGAGTCAGGAATTTAGATCCCGTCTCCCGCCTACCACTTCCCGAGCGTTCAACTGCTAGGCAGGTCATGGTGAAACCAGTTACGACGCTGGGTGGACTCGCTCTCGCTCGACTTCGGCAGATGCAGTGGATCACGCTCCATCAGCCTCCTAGCATTAATGCAAATGTCTTACGGCCTCGTCCCAAGCCTTTACCTCTGCCTGCGGCTCTTGAAAGGATATCTCAAGCCGGCCAAAGTCTGCTGGAGTCGACGGCCGAGCCTTTCGTTGTTGATTCAGCAATTCAATCTAAACCCGACACACTAGGACGCATGGAGACGTTCGTACTCAGCACCATTAACAGGGAAGTCCGCGATGAGGACGAAAGCATCGCAGAGGTTTTTGAAGAGCTCGACAAATCGCTGGAAGCTGCATATGCCACGGAGCCAGATCTTGACGCCTTTACAAAGCGCGCAGCAGCAGCTTGGGACCGGGGCGATCCACCTATTCGAGAATCAATCTTGCGGCGACTTGCAGCGCTGATTCCCGCAGATCTGTCAAGTACGGTGGCTGGCGTCATCGAGTATTACGATTATCATTGTGAGACATTTCCTCACACTGAGATCGCGAATGGTGACTCGCTACATGACGCATTCTCCCACTATCTCGCAAAGGAGATGGGTACGCGTAACGAAACAAATCCGAAAAGGCCAAGTGCGCGACGCACAGTGGTCTCGGTCTCCAACGCCAATGGAGTGATGCGTTCGTCTCTTTCTTTGCCTTCTCTGAACACTCAGAACCGAATTGGCGACGCTACTGTAGAGCCCAGTGGCAAAGTTTCAGCAAGGTCTCGGGGTCATCAGTCCTTACTGGAATTACTCCGCACGCTAGCTAACGAGTACGGCGAGGATGTTGTCAAGTACAAGTTAGAGTACGAGAGTCAGGCGCAGAACGTAAAGATCATTGGTAAGCGCGATGACCCAAGCGCACAGGGCCAGGGAGTCCCTCCGCTTGATCTCGTTGCGAGTACTGACCCGCTTCTGCATGGAGTGGCTGTGGATATGAATTTGCAACAGGCGCGTGACACAGGCGCTTCGACTGAGCAGGTGACTGAAAATCGTGGCAAGTCTGCCGAAGAAGCCAGAGCAGAACGACGTGAGTTGATGTATCTAAACACAGGTGGCGAGCGCGCAGACCGACTTCGCACATCTAAGGCACTGGTTGAACAGCTCTGTGATGATCTTGAAGAGCAAGCGATAGCCGCTGTGACAACAATGCCACAAGGCGTGTTCTGTTTCCCTAGGATCATCTTGGAGCATTTAAGCAAATACTCAATTGGCCTCGGCGGCTGCTCTGCGGGAGAATCAGCAGGGTTCTCCGAACCGACGACGTCCGAGTATCGGCGCATGCAAAGAGTGAAAGGCCACGGATTGGATGGTACAGCGTTATTTCCGCTTCTGCCTGCGGGGCACTGGCTCTCGAGGCACCGTAAGACATTCCCATCTCTAGCATCCTGGCTCGTCGACTCACTAGGAGATATCGTCGGCCCTCGGTTATTTGCTCGAATCTTGAGTTACTTTCAGCTTGTAGCCCAGATGAGCATCGCTGCCCATTCAGAGGCTGATGGGGGCTTTGAATCCGACTCAGCTCGAGGAGGAGCGCCCGGGAGCTCTGGCTCAAGAGGCGCGAACAATGCTACCAAACACAGTTCCTCAGCAAGCAGCTTAAAGGACACGGAACGACGCAGTCGTAGCGGAAAATCAGCGGGGCTGTCCAGTGCGCGAGTACTCCTGCTGCTTCGAGCGATTTTCGCGTTCCTCGACTCGAGGTTAGGGCCTGTTTACGCTGAAGTCTTGTTTGAGTCAGGCACGCTGGGATGTCTTCTCAATTTAGTGGGACTCGATGCACCACCAATTGTACTCAATAGTGCTCTCGCGATTTTGATTTTTCTGGCAGACCCCCCATACTTTACAAGAGTATTGCGTCCCCAGAGCTTTGTCCCTCTTACAGGCGCAACTGGCTGCGCGACATTGTTTGCTACCGCGGTTCAGCATCAGAAAGACTTTCTCCGCCAAGGGCAGCGGTCAAGTGCTGACGAGCTTGCACCTACTGCAGCTGCAATGCTTCGTGAAATTCGGTATCATTACGCTCGTCGAATGTTCGAGGTCGCGACTGTTGGAGCCCTAGCGCGAAGCTTGTCCGAGCCCCACCTTGTTCCACTCACACGTGCTTTGGCACTAAAGCTGCTCCACATTCTTGGCTGCGTGTCAGACCACATTTCTACATTCCATCCTTCTTCTATCATTCTGCGAGCAAGACGTGAGGTAGCGCTCACTCTAAACGCTGTGGCAAACGTTCATATTTATGGTGACTCTGACGTATTATCTCAAGACGATAACCGGACAGTTGTAGATTTCACTAAGAGACCAAGCAAGTCTGAACAGGAATTGGAGCAATTCTACCTTGATTCGGATTGGCAGCAATATCTGAGCTCAGAACACGACATGAATATGAACGATAGACAAGTGCTGCATTGTCGACTGGATCTGGTTCTACCTAGGGCTATTCATCTCGCTGGTACAGCGCTGATGCAGGTGATTCCCGTCTCATCTCGTTGCGGAATTGCATATGCAAATGCCGTAGCAAATGCCAGTGGCTCGGCGCGAGTGCAGCTGGGCAAAGAAGATCGAGAGCTTCATGCCAGCATTGTCAATTCTCTAGAGAATCTTTCCGAGGAATTGTGTGCTGTCGTGCGTGGGGAAGCTGGCCAATCTGTTCAGGCTAGGCTGGGCGCAGCGCAGGTTCTCTTCTTACTGCTTTATAAACTCGCTGTTCGACATGAACTTCCAGGGTTCCCAGTCTTGCCATCGTCCCATGGAGCTCTGAATGCTGAACTCAACCCTGCGACAATCCACGAACTTGTGCACACAGCATGCGCAAACCTGAGAAGGAACCAGGAGCTGGCTCAGGGCTCCGAATCAGCCGCGGTTTCTCACTATGGCTTAGGAGACCATGCCATAGCTGCGTTAATCGGACCACCCACGGGCATCCTTCACGAGCCCATCGAAGTCTTCGGCCCTTTGCAGTTGCACAATCCCGAGTATCCGATTTACACTGATGATCGCGTGCTGCCAAGTGGATCGTTGTGGAAGGCGACCCTCACCTTGCTGAGATTGCGGAGTGCACTATTCTGCATGCCACGGCCGTGGCCAGGTCCACATCACGTAGATGCAGCCATTTCCCTCCTAGAGGTGCCTGATGCAGCTTCCCGCTCTTTGGCTGTTGATCTTTTGCTACTACTTGCACGGAGCTTTGGTCTAGCTGAAGTAATTGCCGACGCTCTGATCGCGTCGCTCTCTCAGCCCTTTGTTCGAGGGCGACATCCCATTGCACCCTCCGAAGGTAGCGGTCAAGACGTTGACCCAGACCTTGCAGTACCAGTCTCGTCCGTGGCAGTCTCTTCATCGACCGTCGGCAGCGTCACATTCCAGAACAATCCGTTTCATCTAACGAGTTTCCAGGCCCAGGCACCAATCAAGCCCACTACAACTCTCGAGCTCGAGCTCACGTCAGCCTTGCCGCTATTGCCGTACGCTCCCGTCTCGACTACTGCCATCGAGCAGACTTTCCTAAAACCTCCAAGGCAAGATGGCCCCCCAAGCAACAAGCGCGGCTCCTTCTCATATGAATCACCTGACCCTCAGCCGCATTCTCCACTGCTATTGTCTCAGGACCTGCAAAAACAACCAGAGTCAGGGACTGTGCGGCGGCTTTCAACAGGCTCAGCGGGATCACCTGGCGGTGCGCTTGCAGTACGTCGTGTTAGTACAGGCAGCCTTAGCGATGCTGGGAGTGTACATTCAGATACTCAGAGTCTGGACCGAGGGTCGCAATCACCACAGTTTACGTCAAGGACTCCATCACCCATGCCGGGATCGCCGACCGTCTCGACAGATCATCAACGCACCGCGAAGCTACGAAGACGGGCACGTCGTGCCAAAAGACTCGCTGCTGAAGAGGCCGTCGAAGGTCTTCTGAATTCGCTTGAGAGATCACCCGGACGTGCTGGAGAAGGAGATGGACCGGAGGCAGATAATAGCGAAGCTCAAGCGCCGGGTACAATTGAAATCCGAATTCAAGCCGATGGAGATGACTCAGACGAAGGACGAAGGAGGACGCTACAGCCTTCGCAGTTCCAGACTCAGTCACAGCTCCGACGAGCGAGCTCCCAAGCTGAATCGCTTGGCATGAAACAAAATTCACAACGAAAGCATCGCCCCTTTGATGCCGGGAACACCACATTGGCATTGGGCTTTAGTGACGCTCAGAGCGAGCCTTCGGACAACGAATCCGTTAAATCGGTACCCCGTAGTGACAATTCAAGTGAATGCCCCAGAGATGCTAGTGATTCCGACGGTTCTGAAACGGAACATGACGTGCTCGTGCATCGTAGAACCAGTCTTGATGCCACCCGCAGGGTAGTCCATCCACGGAATAAGCCGGATCCAAACGGCGCATCGATTGAGTCCGGTACAACCCCTGGCCCAAATGCAGGTCCCTCAAAATCCACATCAACCCACTTGTCGTATTTGCCGGATCCGGATTTGGCTCCCCTGACACCAGTTACGCTGGGATCAATCTGCCACGCGACACTTCGACGGATTTCCGTGATTCAGGCAATTGACATCCTGATCCAGCAAGCTGGGATGCTGAAAATGTTTGAAGAGCGCAGCCTCGGTCTACTCTTGTTTGACGCCGTTCGGCTGAAGTCGCGGCGACCTATTCAGATTGTTGCGTGCCGTGCGCTCTTGCACCTAGCCACACGCAGTTCCCAGGTGAACTCTCTCATCGTTGATGTGGGTATGGGTCCCGCTATGGCCAAACTACTGAGAACTGCTCCAGATGAAGTGCCCGCTGCACTTGAAAACGCGCGATTAGCACTCTTAGTGAAGCACAAGCTCGGCCTAGAAAGTAAACTCTCACGTGCAACGGCAGCCGCAACGAGTGATAAAGACTCCGCAACAGCTGCGGCGGCGCTGAGTGCGCTCACCGCGGCATCGAAAACCTCTCCAGATTCTCGACGCGGCACGGTGATCAAAGCAGGGCAAGCGCTGTCTTCTCCAGAGCACGCTAGTGCGAGCATCATCGACCGTGAAGTGTTTCAAACGGGTGGCGCAAGCCTGCCTCTTGTAATGAGTCAAACCGCTCTGCCGATGGAGACACTTCGAGAGAAGCTTCTTCAACTACAGGCCATGAACAGTGCTAAACCCGCTTTCCCTGACCCGGCCAGTGCTGAAATGCCATACCCTGATGCAATGAGACTTCATTCCCTCTCAGGCTTCAGTATTTTCTCCAGTCCATCCCCGACCTACTCACAGCTAGATGAGGGATCAGCTTCCATTCGTCGAGGCTCAGTTCACAACCCGAATCTACCTCAGCTTCCGACTCCGACTTCTTCAACGATCGGATCGGTCAGTAGTCCGAGTAATAGCGCGGATGGTGGTCCAAGTGCCGCTGCACCATCCAAGGAGCCAGCAGAGTATGCAGAGAATCTGGACTTCAATCCTTTATATTACCAACGCGGAGGTGCCGGGGCAGTACGAGCCCGTCACTATGGTAGCAAGCACCACAGAAACTTGTCTGCCATCGATGTTGCTGTTGCATCAGGAGTTCAAAGAGTCGCTGCGGTTGTGCCGGTACCTCGCTCTGCACTCGTCCTTGAAAAGGGTACCACGACCGCTACGAGCGCCGTGACTAAGTTAATGAGTGAGTCTGAACGCACGAGAACTTCTGGAAATAACCCAGGTGCCTCTACTTCCTCCAGAAAGGCAGAGACTGATCAAGGCACGCGGTCCGGTAAAAGTCTTGCATCACCTTCCGATCAGCGTTTGATTCGAGAGAGTGAGCACAAAGCTCGAATGGATGAGGTTGCGCGACAGAGGACGACAGCCGAGGGTGCACTTTATGTTCCGAAGTTCGGCGTCACCACTGACGCTCAGAGTGCTCTGCCGAACAGTTCCCTTGGTGCACTTCTTGGTATGACAAGCGGGGGTACGACAGAGGAGGCATTGTATCAAACTGCATTTGGAAAACGTGATGTCGTGAATGAGAATACGTTCCGTGTGCATACCATGTTGAGCAGTGCGGGCTTAGAAAGTGACTCAAAATCTTCTGCTGAGTTGGGAAGCACTCTCAAGCTTACGGCCACAGGAGTGTCCGCACAAATTCAGGCTGACAATATTCATCCCTTACTCGAGAGTCAATCCGGACCTAGTGCGCCAACTGAGCAGCTTCAACAGGATGGCTCGAAAGCCATAGAGGTAGGAGCGGACGATGCAGTGAACCGTGAGACGTTCGAGGAGGCGATTCGAGTAAGAAGACTACATGCGCAGCAGTGGGTCCCAGGACTTACTGGTACAGCAGATCCACTTTCGGACGCCTATATTGATCGTCATTATTCTGAGCTCCTCAAAGCCTTGACGCGAAACCGTGGAGCAACGTTGCTTCCTCCAGCGCCAACAACATCGCAAATAACCAAGCCCGTTGTCACAGGCGGGTCTGCGTCTACGTTCGCGATGGAGCGTCAGCGAGTGCTTCAACAGCAACAACAGTTGCAGCAGTTGCAACAACAGCACCAGCTAGAAGAGCTTATTGACACGCTCGCACTAAGCTCATCCACGCGTGGAGACTTCTTGGGCAGTGCTTTCAAGGATAGCGATGGATTGGCTCTATCTGATCAAGGTGGGCCTGCAATCATCGAACCCGTTCTTCCTCAGATTGTTTCTCTGGCTTCAGTCACTTCTGGGCTGACATCCCGACTAGCTTCGACACCCTCTTCGTCGAAGCGACGCACCACAACCGGCGGAGGTCGTGATTCAGGTGAAGGCGGGGGAGGTGAGGGAACCACAGTGATCACGAGTTCGATCGGTAGCGGTCAACTTGCAGTTCGAGCCCACCAGGAGCAACTGCAAAAGGAAGTTATCCGAATGCAGTTGGGTCTAGTTTCGGGCACACTGGATGGGGCCGCTGCCACGACTGCTACCAGTGACGTGGCTAACTCAGGTGGTGAGAGATCTGAAGGAGATCGCCAATCCTCCGTCTCCGGCCGTGATGCTACAAGTGCCACTGGACAGGGCAGTAGTTCCATCCAGCCGCCGGCGGATGATACGGGTACTGCATCTGCTGCGATCCCCATTGCCGCGCTGTCCGAAGTCGCGTTCGATGAAAGTGGGAATATTATCATGGATTCGAGTGCAGAACAAAAGACAAAAGGAAGCGGTATCTCAGCCTCGACATCCAACACACTTGCGAACTCGAGTAGGACAAAGGCCATTGCTCTTCAGCTTGTGCCAGGGCCGCTCCGCGAACAAGTGAAACCGGGTCGCAAATCTAAAAAGACAGCTGTGCGTTCTGAAACTCCGAAGGATGGTAGCAAGGTCGTTGACGTTATCAACATAGGTGAGGAAGACGACGAAGATGATGATGACGAGGAGAGCACAAGTGATGAAGACCACGATGATGGTGAAGAGGCAGATGGTGGTGTCCTGCGTAATGCAAGGCTTGCGATGGAGGCATTGCGATTGCAGCGAGAATCTAGCGTCTCTCTGACACAGCAGCGGCGAAATTCACTACGATTAAACATCGGCGCACCAGGCGAGCTCCGCAAAGGAGCGCGTACAAGCTTCAGTTCAGGCGCATTTGAGAGGCGGATCTCCGGCAACATCCTGTCCCCTAAGAGTCCGACGGCTAGACAAAACCCTGGTAACGATAAGAGCAAGCGTGGGTCGCAGAGTCAGCCCTTAAAGGATACTTCATTCTTGGATCAGTACTTCGATAAGTCTTCAACAGGAAGCAGCGATCTCCAAGAAGTCATTAATCGTCAACGGGCAGCTGATCGAAACTCAGTAGCTCTCCGCCGTGAGGCATTAAATAAGGAACTGCTGGACGCAAAGGCAACTTCAAGTACCGCAAACGCTTTGGTCCGCAGCAACGTGATCGACTCCGGTGCGTTCCTCAACCCTACACGCAATAAGTCGCTGAGCTTGGCGCGCCAAGCAGTGGCGAACAGGTCTGAAACCCCGCAACCAGGTTCGAACTCGTCAAATAATCGCAGTGACGTTGCAGACAGCTCCACACGTTCATGGGAGAAGATCGGAGGTGCACACTTGCTGCAAGACGTCTACTCAGTACTTACGAACCGATTCAAGTATGACCCCGCACAGATTGCAGGCGCAGATGCGCTTAGTCTTGCCATAGCTGCTGCTCAGCACAAGACAGACAGTTCATCACGCTCATCATCCCGTCTTGCGACGCATCGATTGAGCACTATACCATCGAGTAATCGTGGGTCCCTCGTGGGAAGTGTCCAAAGTGAGACTACTACTACCTCGCCCCTTGTCGACGCAGGTCTTGCAACTGTTGACACAACTACTTCTCGAACGGCCACGCCCGCAAGCACGGTGCCCACCGAGACAGAAAGCCGCACAGGGGATCGCACGCCAAGCTTCAGAGGCCGCCGAATGTCTGGACTCCTCACTCAACCTCCACCCTGGGAGGTGATTCAGTAAGAAATTGTGCCGTTACGTTCCAGTTTGACAGAAAGGCACGTGCCGTGATGATGACACATAAAAGGTAAGTTATGCCATAGTGCTTTATGCCTAATCCCCAATCCCCGGGTTCAGACGGTTTTTCGAAGTGTGTAAACGGGCGGCGCACCGAGCCTCTCACCATACATTCATTTCCTGAACTTGCTTTGGAAATGTCGAGACATCTGAATTATCTGCACAACCCCGGGGCAGGCCTGGGTATAAAACGCGAGTCTGCCTCTATAGTGCAGTAAGACATTCGTATACTGGTTTCCATATCATACAAATACCGAAATGGCCGCATACTGGCACTGAGTCTCCAGCTCTCCAAGTCGTTTCCTCCGATGCCGTCGGGGGTGCTGGAATATTAATGTGAAACCTCGACATGAGCGATGATAACTCGATTTTTGGAGTCTATTTGCGCAGTGCAGCGAGGGTTCTGCGAGTACCGACCAATATTATCCGCTGTTAAATGAGATTAGCTCCCGAACTAACTCGGTTATGGAATGAGGGTCCGTGTAGTATCCCTCCAAAAAGTGAAAAAGAACTGGAACACAGGAATCTTTGTCACCAATGAAGATATATGTGGAATACTCGTGCTCCCAGAGCCGCCAGGGACGACTTCATGTGCAGTCGTCTGAATAGCATCTCCCCAAGTAACCATCTTCGACTGGACTCCCAGTTGCTGCTGCTGTGTGGCTTTCCCGAGGCACATACTTGAAGTGTGATACGGACCATCCGGCTTGGTGATACTTGGGAGAGAAGCCGTGATGCGGTATCCTGCGAATTGATTGGTTTCTATGTACATCAACTGAGTTTTGGCGTTGCTATTGATTTCCCTCGCTTTTGAATCTAGACAGCGCTCCCACCATGGCTGAATTCAAGGCTGACCTCTCTCGCATGGTCGAACTCTCCTTCTCCTGCAAGGATGTGCCGTCGAAGGACGTGCTGTCCAAGTCGGATTGCATTGCCGTCTTGTACGAACAAACGGACACTGGTCTCCAACTAGTTGGTCATACTGAGTACATTATGAACAACAATAACCCTGTCTTCAAGACCCGCATTCGTGTCAAGTACATGTTCGAGAGGGAGCAGTCTTTCCGTGTCTCCGTGTACGACGTCGATGAGGAGAAGGGCTATGAGGACAACTTCTCCAATTGGATCACTCGTCAGGAGTTCATTGGTTACATTGACTTCAAGCTTGCACGTGTTGTCACCTCTCGATCTGGTATCGAGACTATTATGACCAAGCCTTCTGGTGAGCTTCGTTCTGCTGCCAAGATTCATGTCCGCGCGGACGTGCTTGCTGAGGCGAACATTGTGGCACAGGCTGAAGTTATCGGTCGTAACTGGAAGAAGGATTCTTTTTTCGGCAAGGATGACCTCCAGTTCACCATCAGCCGCAAGCGTCCTGATGGCTCCTACTTTGTGGTGTACGAGTCGCCAGTCGCCTACAAGACCCAAGACCCTCGCTTCCCTCCTTTCGAGTTCTCGTGGGCTACCCTGTTGAACGAGCAACCCGATGCAGAGATTGCCATCCACGGCTACTGGGTCAAGAGCAAGGGTCGTGAACTCATGGGTGTCTGGACGGGCATGGCCTCACAGATTGCGTACAACGATGGTGAGACACGTGAACCTCCAACTATCTACCTGAACCAGCCAGGCAAGACGAAGCTCGTTGCCACACTCGAGATTAAGCGCATGCACATCGTTCGCCGCACCACTTTCCTCAACTACGTTCGTGCTGGTCTGCAGATGCGAGTTATGTTCGCCGTGGATTTCACCGCCTCCAACGGTAACCCGAACCAGCGCGGAACGCTGCACTACAGCTCGGGTCCCAACGATCCTTCGCCCTACGAGCGTGCAATCCGACGCATTGGTAGCATCCTTGTCGACTACACTGAGCAACCCCGTGTACCCATGTACGGTTTCGGTGCCATGATCAAGGCCAATGGTCGCGCAAGCGTGAGCCACTGCTTCCCCCTGTCACTCAACGAAGCAAATGTTGTGGCCAACAGCGTCCAAGAAGCCGTCACAATGTACCGCACGGCGCTTGCTAGCCCCAACGTCAGCCTCTCGGGCCCCACTCACTTCAGCGAGTTGATTCATACCGCCGCTGCATTCGCATCAGATCCTTTCAGCCCTGTGTTCCAACACTACACGATCCTGGTTATCATTACCGACGGTCAGATCAATGATATGGAAGAGACTATCGGCGCGATTGTTGCGGCCTCGACTCATCCCCTCTCGATTATCATTATCGGTGTCGGTAATGCTGACTTTTCCGGCATGGTGCGCCTCGATGGTGATGAGGAACGACTCACCTACAATGGTGTTGCTGCCAAGCGTGATCTTGTTCAGTTCGTCGAACTCAACAAGTTCAAGTCGGACAGCGCCCTTGCCGAAGAGACCTTGCGCGAGATTCCTGACCAGGTTATGGAGTTCATGAAGATGCACCAGATTCTGCCAATCGACCCAGCTGCAGTTGCTGCTGTCCAAGCCCAGGAGGCTGCTGCCGCCGCCGCCGCCGCTGCCGCTGCTGCTGCTGCTGTCCCTGCAGCCCCTGTGCCCATTAACCCTTAAGCACTCGGAGATGGAGGACTTCAAGACATTCTTTCAATGCGATCTTACTGCAGGTTTGCCAGTGACATTTTGGGGCGATGATGCCTCTTAGCTCTTGGCTATTTTATGTTAGCCTTTACTGATCTGCCATCATTTCCGTAACTTGTATCTTGTTCTGCCATTTATTTCCCAGCTTCCGTTCCGTAGTCTACCAACTCAGGTACGGACTGTTTTATTTCGTGTTGAATGCTGATTGGCACTCGTGTGGTACGGGGACCTCCATATCCCGCATACCTTGAGTACGCCATCAGTTCCATGTTTGTTTTCATCCACATTGAATCCTCAACGAAATACACGTAATCGTTCTAGACGGACCGGCTAGGTCAGCTGGATTCTCCGTTGTTCCCATTCCAGAGGGCAGGACATGCTGATTTTGTAAGCATCAAGTACCTTGGTCTTCTTTGGTGCAGGCGAAGTACACACAGTCATAATGGGATTTGCTAATTTCTGAGGGACTTGCAGCGTAGTTAGCACCGAGTCCTACCTCTTGATCGAGAACCTTGAGACCGAAGCCAGGTAACTTGTCTCGAAACTGATTCCAACATATAGAGATATCGTTAGTATACTGTGGTTCACAACTCGTCAACGGACCAAAGTTAATCCAAATACCCCCTGTTCGAAGGAGGTCTGAAACCTTGCCGATGTATAAGGACACGTCGACTGCAGTGTCAAGGAAAAAACATGTCACTATCGCATCAAAGGAGTTTTTAAACTCAGGTATGATCTCGACAAAATCACCTGATACCATGGCCATCGTCATTCGTCGGTAGCAAACCGATGATGATGACGACAATGCTGTTGATGGGGATGATGATGACACTTGAGCATCGGGGATGGGTTCGCGAATTGATACATCAGGGATGGACACCGCCATCAGTTGGTCGCTATGGTTCGTCAGGTCCCGTACGTGATGAAGCAGTGGATAGATTATGTGCTGATTAGCATGCTGCGTACCATTCAGAATGTAGTTTGCTGTAAGGAGCATTGGATAGCTAACCTCGTTCCCAACAACACAGTACCCCGCACGCGCGAGCTCCCATACAAGCCGGCCAGTACCACAACCAGGAACTAGGACATGGACCTTGCGTTCAGGCATACTTTGACCCTCTGTTTCGCCATCTCTTTGGCACTGGGGATCGTTGGCAAGAGGCAGATGCCTTGCAAGCCCTGCCAGGATCCGCCGAAAGCAAGTCTGCCTCTCATTGCTACCGAGTCCTGACCACTCACGCATGATTTGAGGAAGGAGCTCTTGGATGGAGCGAGCCCTGAGTTCTTCAAAGTCCTTGCGTTCGCCACGCCTTAATTCTTCCCGAGTAGTATCGGCAGCTACAATGCTGTTAAAACTGGTGGCATGGTCAAGGACGCTGTTGAAGAAAGACTGATTGGCTCGTACGGCCTTCAGATAGTTGTTCCATGCGTCAAGATCTTTGAGCCATGGTTGGTGTGCTACTATGGGATCCCGTATCGCGTCAGCTGTATAAAGCTCGAAATCGCGAAGGCATCGCCCGAGGTATTGCCGCTCTTCGAGGGCAGCGTCCTCATCATACTCGCTGGGCGTCGGGTCGCGTGAGTCACATGTATCAGATCTTGGGTCGCAGCTCATGGGGGGTCCAAGACTCAAGGCAAGGGACCAAAGCTATATGCTTTTGTTTGAATTTGCCGTAGGACCACCTCAGTGGTATCAGCACTGGCTTGCGCGTCTATGGTTGTCTCGAAGATAGCCGCTGCGAGGTGTGAGGTGTGACAGCGCAGTTACGCGGTAGAACACCGCTCTCAGCAGGCTGCTCAAGTGGCTCAGCGCTTAAATTAGTATGTAACGTCAATTGCGCCTGATGTATCAGTTTGGCTAATGTGAAGCTGGCACGACTTGACTTAATCAATTGTGTCAAAAGGGAAGAGCGAGCTTGGTTGCAATCCGATCCAAGGGCGAAGACGGACGCTATGTAGTCCGAGTGAAACTATCTGAACGCGCCTTGTAGTTCAGCCTGCAGGGAGCGGCGCAGGTTTCTCGCCTTGGCACCCGACGCCTGACTCGAAACAGAATCGTGGGTAGTGTAATCGAATGACCGAAATTTGAATCCCAAGTCTCTGCCAATGAGAGGGTCGGGAGTTTCGGCATTCAGAACAGTCTCGGAGCTCTGGCGAAAGAATACCATGCATACACCTTGTTTCCGACGCATTTTCTGTAGATGCCGTGTATCCTCCTCAATTTGACTCAGAATTCTCGCAAATTCCCATCAGTGCCAGCACTCCGACTGCGTGCTTGCAAGCGGCAGCAGCAGAGGAACTCTATAGAAAGGACTCACACAAGCCAAGCGCGTCCTGTCTCATCGATGCGCACCATTTAACGTGTGTCCACCGTGCTGCTGTATGGAAATTCCGTCTTGAATTCAGGATTGTGAGGTTCTCCATTGTGTGAGAGTTTGGCCGCATGCGGCTAAATTCATGGCAGATCTCGCTTGGCAACAGTGATATCTCTTGTTGAAATAGCGAGTGTGCGTGTGCGCTGAGGACATCAGACTTAACCAATGAACATGGATACCCTCTCGTCATCACACGGTGTGGCGATGGGAGCGCGAGCTCTCGCAGCACTGCCACCCGCGCACGACGATACACCGCATCTCCATCATTTCCTCGTGGGTACAAGCATCGCGCAGGATAAGGAGAATCAGATCCACGTATATGAGTACAATGAGGACACCAACACACTGGCTGAGGTCATTGTGTATGACCACCCACACGAAATTGTGAGCATCACGACCTCACATGCTCTACAGGACAAAGCCTTCACATGCTACTATGTGGATCCATCGAGTAGCTCAAGTCACAGTCACAGCTCGGGCAACACAAGGTCAGATGTGGACGCCTGGTATGCTCCGGATACTGCTATTGCCTTGTGGTCGATACCACGCAGCCATGACGCCAAGGCGGCTGAGAGTGATGCAGAGGCTGAAGCCGAGGCTGAGGACAAATCTGATGTTGTACGAGGCCAAGGAGACGATCATGGCCGCAGGTCCAAAGAGAGAGGGATCGATTTGAGATCGGGCAAAACAAAGGGACGGAGACTACGACAGATTCTGCAGCTAGGCAGCGTGCCTTTCGAAGCCTCCATCTTCGACCAACTTCCTATGTCTCTCTGCAAAGGGTACTCCCCAGCATCACCCTTTGAGCTTCTATGGAACATGGAGTCAACGGCAGTATCATCGCCACCGTCAGCGACACTGCCTGGCGATGCCACTTTATTAACGTTACATTACGGAGGCATTGCAACTTGGCAATTGGATCGAGGTGTTTCAACAATCTCTTGCTTAGGACATAGCAATGTACCTCTGACGTCTCCCATCACTTGCGGTGCGTGGGATCCCCACCGGCCCCAAACCTTCGCTGCGACGGCCAATGGGACGACACTGAGACTTTGGGACATTCGTGGTGCATCTATTGAGCCAGCAGGCATCGTGAGCGCGGCGCACAGTGGCGTGATCGCGTCAGTAGACTTCAATCCTAACAAGCCCCATCACTTGGCAACAGGTGGTGCTGATGGCCTAGTATATGTATGGGACCTGAGAAAAACCACAACACCTGTTCTGACACTCCAGGGGCACTATAATGCAGTGAACACTGTTCGACACAACCGTTTCCACGATCAGCTTTTGCTTACAAGCGGTGCCGATGGCGCAGTCAACTTGTGGAACGCGCTTTCTACGTCCTCCGTACCGAGTGGAGGCGGGAGCACGGTAAACGACATGGCATTCGGCGCATCTACGGCCGACTTGACCTCCCACAGCGTCGCTATTGGTCCGGGCTATGGCGGACCAACCACACCTGGAGCAACCGGTACATCCCCAACGACACCGGCAGGATCAGCACCGGCAGATCGAAGCGCGAAAGGCACAGCTGCGCATAGTGCTGCAGAGAAGGACTCAGATCGATTGATTCGCAGGTACACAGACTTCGATGAGTCGGTTCTTGGATTGACCTGGAGTCGAGTGCACGCGTGGGTTTTTGCATCGTTGTCTGTCGATGGTCGATTCCAAGTGACACAAGTTCCCCCGGCCGAGAAGTACCGCATTCTGCTATAGGTCTGGGGAGGAATTGGGCTTACATGGAACATAAAGTCAGTATAACTACTCCTAATCACTCATTTCTGAGTCAGCAGCTTTTGGCTGCGATCTGAGAAGCTCGAGTCTTTAGAGGCATAGCTGCATGGGAAAGAGCAGAATAGCATGGCTGAGTAAGCTCTGTACATGGAGTATCAACCAGGTGAGATCTGCTGGTGGAAGCTCGAAACGGTGCATCTATCTTCGCAGTCGCAGAAAAAAGCAGCCACATGAAGGTGGATGAAGTAGGCTGATTTGTCCGCTAACGCAAGCGTGATTAGACGTGTATATCGCGACTTGCGATAATAGATCCCTTCTATAACATGTCTAGGTACGTAGATCCAGTTGGGCCGAACCACAGTATACAGCACAGACACATAACCACATCGTTCATCCCGCATATTCTTCAATATTCTTCCTGTCACTGTCATCACGACCCTGTCAACTCATGATATGCGCTTTTTTTGAACCTTTTACATTCTAAATGGGACTTTACTCAATTCCAGTGAGAAGAAGACCCCAGGTACGTCCCTATTCTGCTTATCATCCTCGTGATGGAACCCCGCAGTCTCCCGAACAAACCCTCGTTCCACCATCATCTCGTCACTTACTTCCGGTGAACTCGATTTGCGGTACTTATCCCTGTTGGAAAATCTAGGCAACCGCAGTGAGAAGGAACTTGCTGAGCTTGAGGAGCTCCAGAAGGCCTTCCTCTTCATGATGGCGCGTCCTCGCGCTGGTCCCAAGAAGTATGAGGATCACAAATTCTGGAACACACAGCCTGTGCCCAAGCCTGATGAGGAGGTCAAGGACCATGCACCAATTGAGGTCAAGACGCTAGATGATGTCAAGAAGGAGCCGCTGACGCTCCCCAACGGTTTCCAATGGGTCTCACTTGACATGTCGAACGACAAGGATGTCAATGAGGTGTATCATCTCCTCACTCAGAACTATGTTGAAGACGATGGTCACACCTTCCGCTTCGACTACTCCCGCGAGTTCCTCAAGTGGAGCTTAACTGTTCCCAACTACAACCGTGAATTCCACGTGGGTGTTCGCTACATGACTGCCAAGGACCAGCCTCTCGTCGGATTCATCTCGGGTGTTCCGTGCAAGGTTCGCGTTTACGAGCAGGAAATGCCGATGGTCGAAATCAACTTTTTGTGCGTCCACAAAATGCTCCGGGCAAAGCGTTTGGCCCCTGCATTGATTCGAGAGATCACACGACGTGTAAACCTTACAAACGTGTGGCAAGCCGTCTATACTGCAGGCGTTGTACTCCCTAAGCCGCTGTGCTCGAACCGCTATTACCACCGCAGCCTCAACCCCAAGAAGCTCGTTGAAGTGGGTTTCTCGCAGCAGCGACCTGGCATGACTATTGCACGTATGCAAAAGCTCTACGCTCTGCCAAAGGAACCACTTACTCCTGGCATTCGACCTATGGAGGCCAAGGATTACGCTGCGGCGCACAAGCTCTACTTGAAGCAGATGGAGAAGTGCCAGCTCGCTCACATTATGGATGAAGCTGAGTTTGGTCATCTCATGGGCCCTGTTCCTAACGTTGTATACAGCTACGTCGTTGAGGACTCCAATGGTGAGATCACCGACTTTGTGTCATTCTACTGCCTGCCCTCTAACATCCTCGGCCACGAGAAGCACAAAGTTTTGCGCGCCGCTTACCTCTACTACTACGCTCACACGAAGACCCCACTTCAGGCATTAATCCACGATGCATTGATCTTCGCTAAGAATAATGATTTTGATGTGTTCAACGCGTTGGACCTTATGGAGAACATGACGTTCCTCCAGAAGGAGCTATTTGGTCCCGGAGATGGCACTCTTCAGTACTATGTCTACAACTGGCGCTGCCCCGCAATGGAAACTAAGGACATTGGCATTGTTCTCCACTAGATACGCTTTGATTATTCCCATTTGTTAGGTCTACTGAACAAATAAAGGCAACAACAACATCACAGCAACTGCTTGGAGGCAAGGAGTCAACACGTCGAGTGGACAACATCAGCAGTGCCTTCAGATCCATGGTGCATGGTGCGCCACTGCCCCTGTGGCGTTACACACGTCACCTCGTTCTCACCTTAGCCTCACAGTCGATCGTGTGTCATCCCAGCGACTGAGAGCACCACAAGTCGGCCTTGCCCGAAAATGTACCTGTGGTCAAGACGACTTGGCTCAAAAACCTGAGCGTGTTGAGAAGGTGTCTAATTGGATGAATCCTCCGACCGAGTAAGGATCTTGCGTGACTCCAATGTAGACAGGCTCGATGCACACTGTAGACGCGTTATCACTGCAATTACCCTGACGCATTCAAGTGATCAATGAAGGTGACTACAAAAATATCTCCTCACAAGTGAGTTCTTGGATTCTCACCAAATTCTAACGAAAACACAGCGACAGACCGACCGCCACTGATATTGACCTCCACGGTTGACTTCTTCAAGTGCTGGCAGTGCCGATTATTCTCGTTCGCTCACGACTGCAATCGATGTCAGAGCACAAGTCTCAAGTTTCTAAGTTGGATGGCGAACCAGTCCAAGGTTTGACACCTGAGTGCTTGCACGCGGTGAAGGCCGCCGGAGCGGGTGATGATAATGCCTTACTCACTATAGCTCCCCATGAAGACCATGGACGTCCCATTATTACTGCCGAAATACGCGATCTCGTTGAGAAGTTTGGGCTGGAGCTCATAACCCAGAACCAGGATCTCCTCTTCAGGCACGCACAGGAGGCCGCTGCAGCGGACAACACAAAGAAACTCATCCAACGCTATGTAGATCTTATACACGCCACTAGACAACCGCTTGCGGATCCTGAGGTCGACCGTAAGCTCGTAACAGCTGCCAGTAATCTGATTAGCATCCTCAACTACGGAAGTCTTACAGGAATGCTTGTCTTTCAATTTGCTCAGCATAAGGACTGGAGTCACTGTAGGTTTCCGCGGGCCAATCTGAACATGGCCTCATTCGCACCTGGTACAAAGTTTGATCACGCAGACTTGACAGGTGTATCAGTGTTTCGGACAAATTTCCACGCTTGCAGCTTCGAGAACACCCGGTTCACAGAGGTAAACACTTATGGAGGTGGACGACTTCGGAGAGGCCACAATGAGCTCATCTCTGTGCTTGCATGGGCACCAGATAGTCAAACCTTTGCTTATGTCCTTCGACCAGCGAGAGATAATCGGAACCAGGCTGCAGAGGATAAGGTCGTTGTTTGCCGCGCAGACGAGCCGAGCACTCCACTTACTGAACTAGTTTCGTGCCGAATATCTGGATCTGCACTAGACTATTCCGCTAACAGCACAACGCTGGCTGTCGGACTCGTGGATGGCACCATTCAGCTCTGGGACATTTCGAAGGCTGAGGTAGTTGGTTGCGTGGACGTTCCACAAAAGCAGCCTTTGCAGCAACTGTGCTTCTCTAAGGATGGACGCTACTTGGCGGGTTGCACGCAAGGGAGTGTACTTGTATGGGACATCGGAAATAGCTATAGCCTCCTAGGCACTCTTGCGTTCCCTCAACTTGCTAACATGTCACGAGGCACCCCTGAACGATTAGTCATCTCACCGGACAGCGAATGGATTGCCGCGGCCGGGTGGAATCGAGTCTTCGTATGGCGAATGTCAACAGGCGAATTGGTGGGTCAGTATGAACCAAGACTTGAGAAATTGGGACCATATGCATTAAGCGACTCTGTGCTTGCATTCGCTGCTGATGGACAGAAGGTTATGTACTCTCAAAGATGGTCTCAGGACAAGATCAGTATTTGGGACGTCACGAGCACGGCCTGCGAAATCAAACGCTGCGCCGCAAACGTTGGCTACCGAATGTTCCAGGATTATATAGGTGCTGTTTGGCCTACTCGAGCACCTGATGATGCTGAGGATAGCGATTTTACCGACTTCCCATTCCCCACTCGATACTCTGCAACCAACGGATCTCAGGTTGCATTCTCACCAGACGGAAAGTACTTCATCGCGGCGAGAATTGCAGCGCCCAATGTTCTCTCCTTACCTGAGCAGCTGTGGGAAAGAAAGGCCATCGATTGGACTTGCACTTTGTGTACACATTTGCGTCAGCTAGGATGTCCTATTCGAAGTCCAGGATATGTCAATGCCGTCGCCATTTCTCCCGATGGATCTATGTTGGCCTCTGGCAACGCAGGTCTGGGTAACAGCTGGATTGACCTTTGGGACCTCGCTAGTGGCAAGCATCTTGGGCGGTTGGGTTCTAGCATTATGCCGCAGCAGCAACATGACGATTCTGCCTACTTCCAGAGTTTAGAGTTTTCACCAGACGGGACGCAGGTCCTCGCAGGCTGTGCGGATCATGTCGAGCTCTGGGATGTGTCAGCTCAGGTGTGTCAGCACGTATGGTACGCATCCTTAGACAGCGCGTATCTTGCTAAAGCTGCTGATAAAATGGTCGGGAGGTGGCCGAAGAGCTCGAACGACTACCTGATGTCTGCATCAGTGGCTGCGCAATTCAGTCGAGATGGCCAGTATGTGATTTGTCATGGAAGTGAGGAGGAGATTAATGTCTTTGATGCACACACATTTACCGTCGTCTCGAATTGTAAAGTCGCCAACTATCAGCAGAAAAACAAACTGGCAAGTGTAAGTACTGATCACCGGTTTGTATTCGTGTGCGTGGCAGATGGCTGCACATTGGCGGTATGGGATCGACAGAGCCAGCGCTTTAGGTGCGTCCTCCGCGGAGTCAACGCAGTATCCTCAATGGTACTTTCAGAAGACAACCAACTGCTTGCTCTTGGAATTGAGGGTGCAATGCAAGTTCAAATTTGGAGAGTGAAACTCGAGTCCCTCAGAGACGGTGAGGATGCGTGCAATCCTGATCAAGTGTTCCAACTTCAGCAAATCATTGGTCTCAGTCAGGACTTTGACTTACATGCTAGTCTCAGTAGGGCGCATCTTGATCCAACGTTTGTAATATTTGGCTCGATGTTGCAGGTCCTCGAGCAAACGTGTACGAGACACGATCACTCCGATGACACAGAAGAGAAACGCCTCGCCAACTTCTCATATGCGGATCAAATGGCCGAGAGCTACGCCATGCGGGTCGCGTATCAGATTGAAGATGACACGAGTGGAGGTGCAGAACGCCTACGCGAAATGCAGGTTATTCTCGAATCAGACGAGTAGGAAACATGTTTCAAACTCAGGTATTTTGCTAAGTGATACGACGAATAAAATCCGTCATTGCCTCATGGGATCATAGTACACAATTCTATGTATCCAGATCATTTTCTTCCCTCTGAACTCGTCGAGAACATACGACACATCAGCTAGTAGCCACCCAGCACTTCGGACTGTAAGCAGGGGTGAGAGAATAGCCCTCAAATTTGTTAAACTGGTGTGCTTGAAAAACGCACACAGGCAGGTTGAATTCGTGTTGATTTGGGCACGGCGGTGTGCATAAGCACACCAGCCACGGTATGGCGACATAGCCGCAGGTATGATCCATGGATTGCGCCACGTCCTATTTTATGGTCTCCAGTGCCTCCACCGAAAACAGCCCGAATTCCGAAGTCCGACTAGTTGGACTTGTGAGCACAGTGCCGTAGATACAGCCGCGCCAGGGCATGGCGGTGATAACTCAAATCTGATCTCGTGGGCGCGGGCGAGAGTGTAGTCCACGTCAGCTGGTTTCAGTTCTAAACGCAAGGCTGCCCTACGGTCTCGACATCGGTGCACTGCGGGAGAGTGCACTGAGACCACTCGGGAGGATATGTAGTGTGAGAGCGAATTAGCGAGGGAGAGATGATAGAAGTCTTTGTTTTCGGTTGTATTTCTCGATTCAACGACATTGCATAACCAAATAATGCGTTTTCCAACTCACGGGTGTACTACTAACCCCCCTTCTATCTATCTTCAAGCCCGTTCAGTCGAAGCGAGGCTCTGCAACATGTTCCGCATCGGCAAACAGGTTGCACAGCGAATCGCTGCGGCCGTTCGATCCACTCGCGCGTTTTCCGCGTCTTGTAGCAGACCTATTACGCTTGATTTGACGGTTGCGCAGGGACGAGGAGCCCGTGCCTCCCTATTGAACTTAGCCCAAACGGCAGCTGCGAACTCAGTGGGCACTTCCCGATTGGTCACCGGAGCGGCTCACGTACAACTACGCGATTCATCATCAGCACTGCACAGACAGTTAAGCACGGCAGCAACTACCAACGCAGAGGCGAAAAATCTAGCGCTCGATGAAGGTGAGCAGCGCAACCTAGAGGTGACTGCTTTAGGACTGCATCCTACCTTGGCGAACGCTCTGACTGAACGATTTAACATTACCAAGCTGTTCCCGATTCAGGCGAAGGTGTTCATGCCCTTGCAGGAAGGTAAGGACGTTGTTGGAAAGTCGAAAACTGGTACAGGTAAGACCTTAGCGTTCTGCCTACCAATCGTTGACAAGATCGTGAAAAGTGGATATGCACGACCGCGCCCTAACGAAGTGCACATGCTTATCATGGAGCCGACGCGTGAGCTCGCGAACCAGGTTGCGCGCGAACTTGAAAAATTGGATCCTAGGCTTCAGGTGGGTGTTGTCTACGGTGGTTCCCCATTCCCCGCACAGATTCAAGCCTTGAACCGAGGGTGCCACGTTGTTGTGGCAACTCCAGGTCGCCTCAAGGACCATATTGAGCGAGGCAACATTCGACTGGACAACACACAGATTGTGGTTCTTGATGAGGCCGATGAGATGCTGCGCGCTGGCTTCCAGGAAGATGTTGAGCTTATCTTCAACGAGATTCGCAATCCCGATCGTCAGGTTACCCTGTTCTCCGCAACGGTTCCAGACTGGGTCAAGAAGTTGATCCACAACTATACTAAGGACCACGTTTATGTCGATGCAACTCAATCGTCAGACTCCCAGACCCCGGTTTTGATCACTCACAAGGCCTGTGCAATTCCTCGAAATCCAGATGATCTGCCAGGTCTCATTTTGGCTCTGATCAACACTTACGCAGAGAGTGGCCGAACGATGATCTTCTGTGAAACCAAGGCGGCGACAGATGAGCTTGAGCAGTCGATGAACGCTCTGTACTCGAAGCAAATCGCGTCCCAAAGCATTACATGGCGCAAGAACAATCGCGGTACAAAGGTCTGTGCCGCGCTCCATGGCGATGTTTCACAATCACAACGTGAATCTATTTTGGAATCCTTTAGAAACGGTTCATTGAATGTGTTGGTAGCTACTGATGTGGCTGCTCGTGGTATCGATGTTCCTGGTGTTACATTAGTTATTCAAGTTGGTTTACCTCGTGATTTACCGTCCTACGTGCACCGGTCAGGACGTACCGGACGCGCCGGGCAAAAAGGTACTGCAGTGTTATTGTACAGACAGGAAGAGCGTTCGTTGATGGCATATACATCCTCAGCGTTGGGGATCCGCTTCTCGCAGGTGCTTGCCTCGGATTTGAGCAATGACGAAGGTGTCGCTGAGGCATTTGATAACAACATGGAAGAGACCAAGCGTAAGGTCCTCAAGTACTGCGACAGAGTGCAGAAACTGGAGGCAATGAAGCGAAAGATCGAGGAAAAACAGGCCAAGATGGCCGCATCTGGAGCCGAAGCCGCGGCTGAGACTTCTACAATCATGGAGGAGAAGCGTGGCGCTACAACCTTCAACTTGGCCTTGGGTCACGCTGAAGAGCTTATGTCAATGGGTGATCCGAAGTACATTATCGCAGGGCTGCTGGACTACGTCTTCCAGCAATCCGGTGGCGGTGTCCGAATGCATTCTTCATACTCGATGCTCGCTTCCGCTCCCGATCACACTACGATCTTCTACCAAGGTGACTCGCGATCAGATCTCCTGCGTTCCGTGCAGCACCTCCTCGTCCAGATCACGGGCGAACGCGGTCCTCATCCTTTGGGTGCTTTCCAGTACGTCTCTAATGGCCTGTTAGTTGATATTCCAGACACGTATCTTGACTCAATCCGTGCTCACATTGAAAGCTTTGAGTCACCAGAGGACTGCCGTGTGTCAATTCCAGTGCGGCTTCCCCCTGAACTGTTTGTCAGGCGCAATGCCGAATCTGCCTTCGGCGCACGATCACGAGGTGGGTCATCCCCGCGTGGTTCATATTCTCGCGACTCGCGTGATTCTCGTGACTTCCGTGGGTCTCGTGACTCGCGTGAGCGTGGTAGCGGTCGTGGACATTCCGTCGGTGGTTCGAATAACTCTGAGGGCCGACCGTACGGACGCCGCTACTAAGGAGCAGCCTCATTGATTGATGATGACGATCAAGGTCTTCACTGATCCGTGCATGGACACTTTGCATACATAAAATACGTCGTAAGGCGCGTCATCCTCCGATATTCAAGGTAATAATGTATTATGCCGGCATACATTGTTGCGCAGGACCACGCAATGGATCCACTTTCCCGCCTAGGTGGATGAAATCAAACTTTCCAGTCTCTACTTACATTGCCAGGTATATCGAAAACAGTATCTTGTGAGTCTGCCGACAGTTGTAATCCAAGCAACGCGGTAGATCACCATGCTAAACGACTATCTAGGCAGGCTGATCCTGTCGTTTGTGAACAACTACTTCGAAAACATCGACTCGAACCTCAGCCTAGGACTACTGACCGGAGTCGTCAGCCTGAAGAACTTGCGATTGAAGCGGGATGTGCTACAACGAGTATTCGATGTCTCGCCAGCACTGCGCTTGCGTACTGGCTCTGTTGAAGAGGTCCATCTTCGCGTGCCGTGGCATAGCCTGAAGGCCTCACCTTGTACTTGCGCCCTGACCAATGTCCTGATTGAGCTGGAGTACGATCCCGTGCAACATCACCAGCAGCTGGGAGTTTCACCGCATGTCCGTGATCAGCAAGGTGTGGGAGCGTCATCTCCAAGTGCTCTGAGCACGGGCCTTGAAGGTAAGCTCGGAAACCCCACCAACACGAACGCCGCAGGTGGCGACAGTGAATCCTCATTCTTCTCCGAGATGATACGGAAGATGATTGTCAACGCAACATTAACTATTAACGGTCTAACCGTTCGGTTCATTGAAAAGGATAACCTCGCTGCAACGCTACGGGTCGAAACCTTCACGACCTTCTCGGCGGTCTGCTCCAAGAGGTGGGATCTGGACTCGGTCATGCAGTCTGTATGGTGTCCGGGATATGCAGATCCTATTGGCATGTGGCAACTCGTTCACCGCGAGTTTCTGATTCGAGGGATGACAATGCACCTTGCTACCCTGAAGGGAGGTGGTACGAGTAACGCGAAATTCGAACAAACTGCAAGCACTACGTCAAGGCAAGTCCCGCAACTTGATCGTAGTTGTCCCCCGTTCTTGGCACCGATAGATATACGGCTCCGCGCCCGATGCTATCTAACTTGCATCGGCTCGGTTACCACAATACCTTTCCTAGGAGGGACAAACGCTGGTGCGCTGTGCAGCTGCACCGACACCCCTCATCTGAACATGGACGTACTTGAAAATGAATTTCTCTCTCATGAACAAGAGCTCGAGGGCTTGGGGCAGGCTGAAGGCACAGAAGATGCTGAAGGAGTGAAGCCCATGTGTGGGCCTATGCTGATGCTGAGTGTGTCAACTTCAGGCCCCTTTATCTTCTCTGTTACTTCAGATCAATTCAGAGCCATTCGGAATAGCCCAGGTATTGCGATGTTGTTGCGTACAAAGCGCGTCTCGAATCCACCTGAGGCGGTGGCGTGCAGCGAACCGGACCAGTCCGTTGTCGAGCATCCGCCACTCCACAGGCCTCATCACTCAGGGGTAGAGGAGGCGCTCGAATCCGCAGACAACAATGCTGATTCATCGAGTGTGCCGCAAGAGCAATCAACGACAGGGTGGTTTTCGTGGGTCGGAAACATGTTTAGTCCGCGAGGCTCAGCAACCCCACGATCTTCAGCTACGCTTATCGGAAGTACTAATCCACAAACGAAGAAAGACGAGACTGAATCCAAATTGTTACTCAGCAAAGATGTCGAAGCAAAGATCTTAGCATATGCTCCAGTGCACGCCGCATCTCTCAGTTTTGTCTGTGGTGGAGCGCATCTATATTACTACTCGGTGGATGACTCAAGGAGCTGGAATAGCCAATCCACCAGCAATGATTACGGTCCCACCTCTAGCACTAGCCATGAGCGAGCCAGCGTGCCAGCTGATTTCATAGATCGAAGTAGCCTTGAGACTCAGAGCAGGACCAGCCTTGCTCGATACAACGCATATATTCGGGGCCAGGTCCGAAGCAGTAAGTCGGACCGTGGTACGCTTTCCAAAAATCCCTTCGACTCGGATGTTGAAGCACAAGACGAAAGCCTACCCAACAGCACACTTCGGCCAGATGAGAGGCCCAACGATGGGACAAAGGTTCCTGCCTACAATGCTACATTGGGTCCTCAAGGTGAGGAACCTGAACACCGGAAGCTCTTGCGAGCTCTCATCGATGAAATGAGTGCTCACACTTTCCACGCGGCTAGAGCTATCGACAAGTTCTCCACACCCGTTGTAGATTATCTTCTTGAGTATCTTCTGGCGAGGCCAGACGATGTGACAGGGCACTCTCGGTCGCCAATGACACACAACACCTACGTTCTGCTGTTTGGAGCTAAATTGAGCATGTTCTCGCTGACCGCTTTAGTCCCGCTGGGGGGTCGACCGTTTCACGACCGCCATAGTAACGTACTTCCACTCGCAATACGCATACCCAATGCTCCTCCCTCACTTCTTGGAGGGTACGACGTATTGGCCATACCGCAAACTCTGCACGCGTCCGGTCGTGACGACGCGCTCAACCTGCAGCCAAAGCCAGCATCTATTCTTGCCATTGGGATAGTGGCATTTGTGGACTACACTCGGAGGTCTCCATGCTTTATTACATGTGTTGGTCCAAGGTGCGTCGTAGATCGATTACTGAAATGCGCACACGGTATGCCGGTCAGTACCCGTCCATCGGATCCTAGCCATGCTTCAGCCCATCATAATGAGTCATTGCGCGACTGCCCTCATCAGTCCGCAACGGGCACCGAGTACATGGTGAATCTCGACAGCATTGGGGTTTCCTCCACATATGGATCAGCTCAGGCGGCACTGTTAAAACATCCACACATCGAGACTGATGAGGGAGCCAGCGGCCACAGACCAGTCATAACTAACGCTTCAAGACTCCCTTCGCTATCTGGGTTTTCTTTGTTTCCGACACATCCGTTCCACCTTGAGTGCGACGGAACATCAAATGTATTTCCGGCTGGAGGGAGCAGCAATCCCATGGACCGTGACGTTTCAGTGAATGGAATTCTGCGGCTCGCCTCAGCGCCTTCTCTAGAAAGACTTTGGCTCTGCTTGACGCAAGCCGAAATCGCTTACCGACAAGAAATTTTGGGCGAATTCTTCCAAACACCCGGTTCACATTCTGCAAGTGCACGTGCGGCTTTCGAGTGGCCACTAAATGTTGCTTTACAGGCGCACAACGAACGCATCGCACAAGCGGCCGGCGATCCACGCTCTAGTTCGAAACCTAGATTCCAAGCTTCGCACTTCATTCCAAGCGTTTCTCTACGTAGATCGGATCTTGGAATCGACAAGCTTCTGCCTAACGCTTTTAGTAGTGCGATCTTTGTCACTCAAACGAATCACTCAATTACAGTCAAGCTCGCATCCTTGCAAGATGTCCCACATCAACGCGCTGGGTTTGATAAGGAATCCACGCCGAACTTGACTCCATCTTCGCTGTTTGGCACCCCGGCACTTCCGCCTTGGCATGTTACCCCCTCCCACATAGCAAACATGATAGACAGATGGTTCCATCAAACCACGCAATCTTTCTCCCCTGACTTCGTGCCCAGCTCTTCATCGGCGGTTCGGTCTGACACAGGCAGCGGAGGATCTCTGGCTTCAGGAAGTTCGCATACGCATCTCATTAACAAGTTGTACCAAGAAAGCGGTCTTGGCCCCTTTGGTCCGGACAAGCTCCAGTTTCTGGAATCTCCCCATGCCAAAGAGACTGTTGAAGCTGTGCATTCAATTACTCGTGCATCCGTGATTGCTGTATTCTGTAACTTCGATGTGCGATCTACGTTATTTCAAACCTTATTTCAGATTGCGAGCGATTTTCAGCTAGGCTCAGATGAACAGGATGCCAAAGGGCAACCGGAAAGTACCGCAGTCGCTTCGTCACGCCTGCCATTTGATATGGGTTTCGAGTTATTCGTTGAGACTATTCATGTGTGTGCGCCGCTTGCATCATGTTCCGATGATTCCCTCAGTTTCGCCATGAGGCTGCAGGCTGACTACATCCAGCTCTCAGTCGGAAGTGCCTTGCGCGCGAGGTCGCTGATGCTTGACGACAAGATGTCCATGTATTCATTTTCGGACATGCAGCTCATGACGATTCATAGTTTCACTGACGAGGTGTCTTCTAATCCCCCTGTCCAAGGGTCGACCCCAACTACCTCAACACCGAGCTCGCATCGTGGAAAGCTACACCGTCGAGATACGCTCTCACTAGGTCGACTGGTGATCGAGCCTGTGCTGTTATATGAAGAGTCGGAATCCCTTGCGCCGTGTGATCCTCGTATCACCCGCTCCGGGACGGGCTTTTTAACCTTGGACGACATGCATGATTTTCTGCAGATCCTCTCCAAACGACAGAGCAGATTGGGAGATACAGAGGCAACATCAACCCTTGGGCGTTCTCAGGGGATCAACGACCCACGATTCGCCCTTGCGTCAGCACTCGCGCACGCCGCCGTAAGTGCAACATACCCAGGAACGTTTGTGAAGGAGAGGGGACAGCATCAGATTGTGGCATCACGAGATGATATTGCTCCAACATTACCGTTTGACTGGACTCTGATACAAGATACGGGGTCACGTCGAGCAACCTACGCGAGAGGTTCATCCTTAGGATCAGTTCTTTTGAAGCTGGGCGCAATTGATGGTAGGACTCCCTTCACAGTCTTGCAGTTCGGGAGCTCTCAAACTCTGTCTCTTTTATCAACAGTGGCGTTCGAAGAAGATGGGAAATGGTGTAAGGATGCATTGAAGCTAAGCGGGTTGCAGTTTTTCGTACCCAATGACTCTACCTCTTCAGGAAGTTTTGGCATCGATTGTGAGGGTCTCACGATCACGCTCGTGTCACCGCTCTTCATTAGTAAGCAGGAGCCGAATCATCCTGTCGCAGAACGAGCCAATCCGCACACTCCTCTCAAGCGGCATAATCGACATCCTACTCTTGCGCAGACTGTTATCGCAGTGTCACTCAATCGCTTTGCGACATTTCTTTCAATGCGGGAGTTGGTCGGACTCACATCGGCTCTCACATCGCATCTTTCTGGATGTGCGCTGCCCGCCGTGCCTTGGCAATCTGGTCAATCTTCGTTGTCTCAACCCATCCATTTCCAACTTTGTGGGTCGAGAATTATCATGCGTTCGCGCGATCCCCATTGGAGGGAGCATGACGTACACCCACATCGTCACCATCATCCCATCTTCCTACCAGCATGGGAAGTGCTTGGTCAGGAACTTGATTTTTCACGATCCTTTGTCCTCGCTGATGGTATTGATTTCTCGGTCCCACCTGGTGGTCCGCGTTTCGATCTTATGGTCGATGTCGGGAGTAGTCGCATATACATCGACAGGAGATTTGATGTGGAGATCCCTGGATTGAGTGGCTCCATCTCCTGCGACCTTGACTCAGTAATTTCGATCAAGACAACCCTAATGGTACCAAAGATTGAGTCTTACGTGGCTACTGAGTCACTTGGAGTGGTATTAGATGACGTTTCTAAGTTTCTCCAGTTCCTAGACAACTTCCGTACATCCATCCAACCGCAAGAGCCAAAATTTGACTGTGTACCAAACGAACCGCGTTCAGTCGACGATTCCTTGCCTGTTTCCAAATTCTTGCAGCGATGTTACGTCTCTGTCGATTATTATATCTCCTCAGCAATACTGCACTGTGGCCTCCCGGACCGCACCACTGCTAGCGCTGGAGGCATCAAGGCCAAAGCATCGCCCTCAAACCTATCTCTGTTGCCCTACAATTCGGGCACTGGTGCAAAGATAATCATTCAAGGACCGGGAATAAGCATATCGTGCAGGTATCGCCCTAACTCCAATGGATCTCCGAGTCTGGACGGCCAACACGAAACACTCGTGTGTGAGGTTGCACCGCCTCACGTGTCATACGCCCTTGGAGCAGCGATAGTTCCAATTGTTTTGTTCACCAAACCCATCAGCGTTTTGGCTTATCTTGGACCCTATGGTATGTCTTCTGTTCTCGATGACGTGGTAGTAGTACAAGACAGTCTTGAGCCTCTCGATCTAAGTTCCTATGCCACCCAGGTCCAAGATGTGAACACTCTAGACATTCGAGTGCACTTGCCGTGCCCTTTAATCAAAGTCGATCCAATGGCAGCTCGATTGCTGACATCGTTACTGAAGGTTCTAGATGGTTTGTCGCGTGAGAGGCCTGCTTCGAAGCAAACATCGAGCTCAAATCCATCACCTAGTGTCTTCTGGGCCTCGCCCTCGTACATTGTCGCTTTGACATTCAAATGTCAGTCGAATGGATCCGAGGTGCGAGGATTATATCCCGACGGAATTCGGCTTGCTGAGCGTTCTGGCGAAGACCCAGGAGTAGAATTAGCGCTGAACCTCACGACGTGCGATGCCAAGCTTGTATACACGGGAGGCGCGAAAGGATGCGGGCTACGGGTGGTAAGGAAGAACCCGAAAGGCCCTTTCGGGCCAGCGCTCGGTGCTCTGTTGAATGTCAACCTGGGCGAATTTGGGGCTGAAATCCACGGACTCGGTCGTGAGGATCCTGTCACCATCCTCAGATATACAGGCGGTACGTTCTCTATGGGTTGCCTCCATGGTGAGCTTCGCTCTCTCTCCATTATCGTCGGTGAACTCTCGTTGAACGCTCATCTCGCTCCTCTTGTGCGCCTTGCCGAAGGTTATCGAGGGAGTGTGACACAACCTCCCCGAACTAATGAAATTCTGTCGGGGACACTCGAGAGCCAAGTAACTGAGCAAGAGCTGGCGGTGCACACTGCAATTCCTCGATTTGTATCTTGTTTCAATCTAGACGTGCAGAAAGTTGTTCTTTTTTTACCATGTTCCGAATCTCTGCCATATCCAAAAGGTCTTTCAATCGAATTTACGAATATTGCATGTGGAAGTCTGCATGCAGACATCGTTGAGTCAGCAACTTCACCACCACATCAACTGCCCGATCTAGCACCCGCTGAAGCTATGTCTCCATCAGCCAATTCGCAGCTTAGTACGAGTATTCCAGGCTCATTGACCTCATCATCTTTGTACGTGTCATCCTCTGATTCCGGAGCGTATGCACCCAGCCCAAAGGCGGAGACAGTGGGGCTTGATGCCGGACATCTCCTCGCTACAGCAACGATCGCAATTAACTGGAATGCAGGCGAAACTATCAAGCCCGTTTTGGAATCCCCGATGGTGGTGTCAGTGTACCAGAAAGCGTTAGACACCACTCCTTGCTACTCCGTGACTGTGGAGAATGCGACGACACCAAAAGTCATGTTGGCTATCGCTGACTCGAAACGCTACGCGACGTTGAGGGACCTTCTGAAACTTAAGGATGATGTTACCACAACTAATGCTGCCCTCATTGAAGCAATCAGCCAGCTCCGTTCAAGCCACCTCAGTCAAGACACACCAAAGCAACAGAAAGGAGATAGCCCCGTAATCCCACTGATTGCTGTACCTGTGACAAAACCGCAGGTCTCCGAATTATGCAGTGACATGGATACATCATCTACAACTACGTCTAATCTGAATGATTCTGCGGCTTCCTTCCGAGCCCAACTTCGACTTGACCGGCTAGTCTGTACAAGTAATGATGTGAAGCAGTCTTCCCCCGATCCTAAATCGATGCATCTGAACATTCGTCGGTTACGTCTAGAATGCGTCAACCCGATGGGTTTTCAGATTCTTCTCGATGATTCGATTAATCCACACGAGAGTTCGTCCTTGTACTTGCAGATTGGCGAATGCAAGGCAATCCTCCACGCATGCTTGTTCAATCCGTTTGCCCTGGACAAAGACTCAACAGCAGCGCTACTGTGTGGGGAGAGCTTCCGGCTTGGGGTCGAGTGTGTCCATGTGACTCTTGGCCCGTGGCAATTGCTACAACAAACGACTAGTGAGATTATGCCGACAGCGCTCGTGACAGTGCCGACACAACAACTTGCTCTGAAACTACAATCAAGAGATTTATGGAATGAAAGCCGATCAGATTACGATTTCGTAGATCGTCTCCTGGACCCTCTGTCGTGGATTTCAGTCAATGCCACTGTTGCGGAAGAAATTCGCGTTGAAGTCTCAGCAAGCCAACTATGCGCGCTGCAGACTATGATCGGCCGGGTTGTCGCCCTTTCTCCTGTTAGGTCGACAGATCCCGTGAGTACCTCTGAGCCGCAGCTGACGCCTAGTCAATCCAATCTCGACTTGGCCCAATACTGGCTTCCTGAGCTATCGTCTCTGGCCCCAGATGCAACAAGCTCCTTGCGCCTTCCGTGGTTTGGTCTGACCGGGCAAGCAAAACCCGTTTACTCGGTTGATTTGTCCTTCGATAAAATTCGTCTTCGATATGGTACTGAACTCGGAGTAGGACAGATCACAATCAATAACATGAATGTGCATGCTAGTACATCACCACCTGTCCTGTTTGCAAGTCAAACACCTCGAGGAGCTTCCCGAGCAGACGCTCACAGCCGCCACTCAAAGGTCAATGAAATCGCTGAGGTGTACGAGGTTTCCTTAGCGGAAGTCTCCTTAGGCCGCATCGCGATTGAGCCCTCCGAAGCCCATCAAAGCCGTGGTGGAGCTGGCTCATGTCCTATTCTCTTTGACCATGCTGGCATCAAGGCTACTGTGAGGAGCACTGCCATGTGGAAATGCCGCGCTACAAATGAACCAAGTTCAGAGAGAAGTAAGACAGCTCGTACACTCATTCCGCTAAGCACGGTACCTGTTAGAACTTTTAAGATCAGTTTGTCGAGCCCATCGCAGGAGGGACCTGTGGACATCGGTATTCATCCCAAACAGATCGAGCTCATTAGTTCGATCGTGAAAGACCTTATGGCCAGATTTGGGTCAGAAGCGGAAGTCGTAGAACCAACGATGGGTAATCAGGCCTCCACAGCAAAGACTCACATCTTCTCTCCTCCCAGCTTAGAAGAGGCTGAAAAGCAAAACACGTGCGAAATCGTAGACTGCACGAGCGTTGACAAGCTTGGTCAATGGCTTTTAGAAACAATTCATCGGGCAAACCGACCGCAGACCTCAATGGCAAAAGTGGCAGACGTTATGCCTGTACAAGTCCATCTCCCGTCCGTCCCACCTCCCATAGTGATCGCTTCGAATCAGGACTCTGTGCTCACTTCGGTTCAAGTACCTCAGTGGTTTGATGTTGTTTTCGAACATCCCCGAACTCTGGTTGCTTTTGGTATTGGAGCTGAAATGAGCATTCCTGACTTGCCTATTGCTGAAGTAGTACTACCGTTCCTCACTAGCGAGGATGCCAACCACCTAACGCAATTTCCAAAGCCTTATGCCAAGCTCCAGAACGATGGATCGATTACCATAAGGTCGTGGTGGCTTATTACCATCTGGGTACACTCAGATGACGGACTTGCTGATAGTCCTGCGCGCACCACAACTGAATCCGCTGCCGGCTGGATCCCTGTGTGGCACATTATACATTGCTGGACCCACTCGAAGCGATCATCTGACTCAACAGGACGTGCGGCTTCAATTTCCGATGCATCGGTGAAGCCGAAAGTTTTCCGGTTGGACCCAACGTACGGTTCCAAACAGGCTAATCCGAATTCATCGCATTCTTCTCAAGGCGTGTGGAAAGATTCGATTGCAGCAGCAAATGCATTGGCGAGCCGTCTTTGGCGCATAACTTGGCATCCTCTCGACGACATAGATCCCAGACTTACTTCATGCAATAAGGCTGCCCAATGCCTTGTTAGCGCTGGTCGTGGTCACATGAGTGCGGGTCTTAAGTGTTCTGAAAATGATCAAGGGTGTACCTGCGATACTCTTCTCGCTCGACGGGTTCAGCTCTCGCCTATGCCATTTAGTCAGCCGGTTCTCGTGACGGTTGATATTTTGGCATGGAAGGAGAGAGGTGTACCGGAGACACTCATTGCCGATGGCATCATGCTTGGGTACTCTCCCCAGCTACATGGTGCAGGCAATCGTGGACTTTTTAATTACTTCACTGCGGCGCACCCTGATGATGCGAGCGCTGAAACTAAACCTAAGGACCCGGTCCACATGGCCAGACCTGTTCTTTCACCGTTGTGCATGGCGCGTAGAATCGCATTGCATTCCCGTTCGCACTGCATGCCTGCCCCGCATGTTCAAGTTTCTCTCGCCCTTCCTGAGGGTGTGCGGTTGCATCTCTTGCAAGGTAAGCTTCAATCGCAATCTTCGGGTCATATTTCTACGCGCGTTACTCGCCTCGACGCTCTCCAACGCCATTCGATCCTCAGAGTGCAACTTGGCCCTACTTTCGCGAGCATGACCGTGTCGCTGCGCACGAAGTTCGGGCTTCATCGTGCAGCGAATCTTCTCCCCATCGATGTCGAATGCGCATTGCAGCCTCTCTCGAACACTTTGCCACGACCATCCTTGCGAGCCGATGTAGCAGCCGACCTCCGGAATGAAATTTATCATACGGCTTCCATCCTTCATGAGGTGGTGTCAATTGATGATCTGCTCTCGTACGTTCCGCCTCCAACTGAGGCGGAAGGCAACCAAGTACAATATTCTGAGCCTCTGCTCGGTAATCACATCTTCAACGTGATCCATGTGGTTCGTGAGGACCAAAAGGAGATGGCTCTTCCTGCCATCCCACCAGCTGTCGCACCCAAGTTGTTGTGGCCAAAACTGCTTGCAGTCGGAACTTGCCAGCGAACTACAGATACAAGCCCCGTTCTTCCGGGGGTTGCTTTAGCGCCCAGCATCCTATTCAGCACTTCGTTGGGCGTATGGGTGCCCGACTTTTCAAGGTATGACGAGGCTGACATTGCGCCTACATCGAGTAGGAACGAGGGAAAATTCGTTGCCAGACCCTTTATAGCCTTGCTCCTTCCTACCCGAGTCGCAGTTGTTGCTAGAGCTGCTATAGATCCAAGTGTACCGATGTTTGCGAATGAACTTTGGTCTTCAAACCCTCTCTCACCACTTGCATCTTTCGCGATGTTATTTGATGCCTCAGTGGGAGCCAAAGTACCTGATTTGTACCTCCGAACAAGTCCCATATTGCTCGACCTTTCGAGAGACACTCTTCATCCTGTATGCAATGCACTTGCTCAGCTTACCCGCAACGATCTGCAATCGGAGCCTGCAAATGAGGAGGACATACCGGCTCCATTCCAAATAAGAAATCTTACGGGCATCCCGCTATATATTCAGCAGGTTGGTACCGATCAGATGATACTCCTGTCACCTCGCAGCGTTACACCTTATGCTGTAAGAGTTCGCAAGATTGCTGTAACACCTGTAGCGGACGAAGCGAACGCGGCACCGAATCTCTCGGTTCTGTGCAGTGCGCTGGCTGGGCATTCTCCAGACTGTTCACGATTTGCGGATGCATTACGACGAGTTGTGTCCACACGACAGTATCCAGAGGCAGCTGATCTAGACACTGTGAAGGAATCATTTATTGACACACTTCCCCCACTTTCGGTGCCGCATGCAGGCAGCCTTCTGGCATGGCCGGCCTCACAAGAGCTGTTCCTAGATCCAGATAGATTTGTCCCGTGGTCCGTGACTTTCGCCGCTGCAGTGGATGATGCTGTTGACAGCCCCGACAAGCTGGTATGGAGCAAACCCGTTCAGATCATGGCACCTTCTCCACACGCCACAGATGCAATAGTCGAACTGTTATCTCAGCTTAGTGGAGAATCGCGGATCGCCACGTCACCAGGCCTGACCCGAGAAGACAAGAAGCTTGCATCTGCTCTGCAAGATGCGAACCGCCGCTATAAGACTCGGCGCAACAGTGGAGATGAAGTGAAAAGTACAGCATTAGAAGCAAAGCTTGCTACCGAAGGGACCGACCTAAGTAATCCAACTATAGCCATTGCGGATGAAGTCGCGAGACTATCTTGGGATATGTTTATCACCACATCTCTCAGAGCCGCAATGAGTTCTCTAGGAGGCTTTGCAAGCTTTGCTGCTGCTTTTGACGACGATTTCTTGCCAACGCTTCCATTATCTTCGCCGCGCCATCCTTGCATTGAATTTCAGACACTCTCGACACGCTCGGCCAAGCGTCTAGCACCTGAGTTTGGTAAGTTTGGGAGGATGGTTATCACTCCAGACAAGGTAACCTTAGTGAACAGAGGTCGTACTGATGGAGAGGGTTCCCTTCAACTTCCGATCCCGGGAAGAGTTCAAGGTGAGTCATCATCAAATGCAAGTCGAGAAGGTGTTCTAGTTGGATCGGAAGGCTTGCTAGGGGGTGTTAAAGCCGGCGGCGCCGCCGTCGACGCGTGTCTTCGTGCTGTGCGTATCTACCGTCCCCAAGGCTCAGGGGATCAGGGAAAAAGTCGTCAGTATATGGATATCCTGATTCTATCTCGTAGGATAGGCAGTCAAACGGAAATAACGCTGCTACCAGCGGCGCAAGTGTATGTGCAGCCGAGCGAAACGTGTATGTCACACAGATCCTTGATTGGCCACTCTCAGCTTTCGAGTCCATCAATGTCCTCGATTCCTCTTATTGCTTGGAACTTCGATTCGAACCCCCAAAACGAAAGGCATCGAGACACGCATGAATTAATTCAGTCTGCACGGGCTAAAATTGAGGAAATTCGCTTAGAAGCGACGCCCTTGACTGAGCGCAATGATGGGATCGTAAGTGTGACGACGATGTCGAAAGCCTTTGACCTTCCATCAGACTACAAAGATGCCTCCGAATTCCATGAAATTCTTGCAGGCTCCTCTGAGCTGATCGCATGCATGGCAGAGCTCGGGATCACACTTGCATTTTCGTCGCAGACGATCGTGGATGTACACGATCTCCAGCCGCTGCGATATGTACTCCGCACGGGACGCAAGTCTGTGAATCGTTTTATCGACTTTATACCACCCCATCGCGCAGCTTTGCTCGGCGTTGACTCTGTTAAGGAAGTGGAGAACCGCCTGTATCCTTTCTTCGATATCATCAAAGAGTCTGATATCCCATTAGAGGACTCCTCCGTTTCCGTTGTGGATTTGCTACTAAGCCGCGTACAGGTTACATTCTTCCATCGTCAGCGACATACCATGTCACCTACTCAGTCTACTATTGACACTGTAAGGCCGGAGGCGCAAAGCGTGTCGCTCAACGCAGTTGGGGCAGCTCCAATACGGCTACCCGTGGAGGTATTCTCCAAGGTACACCACCTGGACATCGATTCCAATACGGCAAGCATGCTAATCGCCAGGTTGCAACAACTGCAAGACTCTCTGCATCGATCTGTACCAATGGTTCAGGGCGAAGAGGTGGATAACAAGACCGCTCTTGCCGAACCATCGTTACTGTACCCTGTGATGAATGTCTCGAGTACGGGACGGTTTAAATTGCCATCGTGGCTGTTCCGTCTTGGACGTTCCACGTTTTTGAAACTCTTGTGCCCCGCACCGAGCACGTTACTGATTCCGCCTGGCTTCAGCAAGTACTTGCTACCTTCATTCAGAATCCAGCTTGAGGCCAGTATTTCGATGACGTCAATGTTATGTCTTCCCCTGTCTCTGAATGTCCCGCATGTCGCCAGCAATTTCGCTCCACCCAATGAGAATGGAGCTTTAGACAGTCAGGTGCTTAAGACCTATGAGATACCACCGCAGACCTCGCTCCAGCTTCCCGGAATGTCGGCATCAGACATATTAACTCGTGATATCGAATTTGCTGTCCGCCTTTCACCAACGTCGCGTCCTCTGGACTCAGGTAGTCCTATGAGGTTGGAAACTCCAACGGTGAACGTGCTTGACACATTGCGTGCTTATCTTCATCATGCGACCCGCGAAGCCGCGCGGTCACTGAACCCGCAGAGCGCCCGCCGTGCTCAAATAACCGCAGCAGAGGAAAACCAAGCTCAACGATTGGCCGCATTGAGCTGGTTAGAGCGCAATTGGGCGGAGCCCGTGAATGCTCCTGTTCCGTATGCGTTTAGCTTTACGCTGTTCGCAATGGAGACCAGAGGGGATGCAAAGACAGACGAAGAGCAGCATTCTCAGGATGGCTTGCCGTTTGCTTGGGCATGCCCGATGCGTATCAGTGCTGAAATCATAGCCTTGCCATCCAATCAGAAAGTGATTTCAACCGATCTTAAGTCGTATCCAACGGTTGCCGAGGCCATCGAGGCCGTTTGCCAGATGGCACATCGTTGTGCGTGTTTCCTCCGTTTCCAAATTTCCCCATTGATAGAGATTGAAAACCGGATCACAGAATTCGGAGCGCTTATGGTGCCTTTGCTTACCGCGGAACTACTCACCTTGCATCCTCAATTTGCTGCGGTGTCTCTCGCAGAGGAGATGTCAAAGCGTATTGAACCAGAGAGTACACGTAGAACGCGGATAGTTCTCGCCGACTTCATCGAACAGATTAATGCACATGTCATGGAACAAGTCCTCCGGGAACCTGGAAAGTTTGTCTTCGCGCAATCAGGTCGAGTTTCACAAGTAAATCTTCTTCCAGTTCCAACGAGGCTTCCCACTTTGCAGCCAACGTACCAACTGTCCACAGGACCCCACTCAAGTAAGGCGTCTGAACAGATGACCCGTTCTTCGTGGTTTGGCTCTTGGTTGACACACACGCCTAATCAACCGACCCTACAATCGCAGCCTGAACTCAAGTGGGAAGTTCATTTTGTGGATGCGTCATCGCACCGGCTTTATGCCCACACTATCAGCTGGAAGCTTGCGATTCAAGCCGCCCATATGCCTTCTCCCGACAAATTCGCCGAGTACGATCCCGGCTGTAGTCCCTTGACACAATTGCAGCCAGCTGTTATCCCCCTCGATCCTGCCGTTCCGCAGTTTGACCATGGACTTGCGCTAACCCAGCGAGGGCTGCCCCCTTACTTATTCACCCGCATATCGTCGGCCTACTTACCATCTGCGTTAGATGCGTGTGCGCGCATGAGCAGAGCCGAACTAGCAACCCCTAAGCCAAATGATGAGTTGGTATGTCACTATCACCTGGGGGCACCAGGAAGCAAGAGGGACCTGCCCCCCCGTCTCTTCCCCGGCGCTCCGCTTGGCAGTTACCTCCCTTTAGGTGGTTCACCTTACTATGCCATGACGACTCCACTCGCGCTCTTGGTCCCGACAAAGACCGCTGGCCACTATAAGTGGTATAACACCCACGCCTATCGAATCCAAGTCGCGTCTACAGAGATTAGCTCACATTCTCGTTCCGCTCGAGTTGTTTTGCAACGAGTTCGAAGACTTAGCCCCGGACCGCTCGCTTCGTCACCAGCCTTCTACCGCGAACTGCGGCAGACTCTGGACTCAGGTGGTGTGATGCCCGGCGCAACTCATTCGCCCCTGTCAGATCGCTCAGAGCCTCCAATCTCTGAAGTCGTCGTGGACGGAGACATTCGCCCCAGTTCGGATCAACATCTACCCATAATGGCTACAGAATCTGTAGCGAACAGTCTCGATCTTATAGCCCCAGTTTCACACGCCTTTGCCGCTCTATTTAATGCATCGTACCGCGCATTGCTTCAACGTTATGTCACTCATACCCCTCATGATCCACAGGACCCTGTTGCTGCGCTCGCCCCTGTTTCCCTCGAGTATCACGCCGAATATGATTACTTAACCCCATTGTTGCATTTAGCTAACTCGGTGCCAGCATACGCATGTGGCTATACCGTCCCTGTTAAGCGGTCATGCGCAGGCGATAGCTCAGCTTATGTCCCCTTAGGAGAAATGCATCGAACAACTAGAGTCCGAGCCTTAGGATTACCAGAGCTGAACTCGATGGTGTTCGTAAATGCAACCTCACTACATGTGCAATTTGCTCCCATTGGAAGTGCCTTAGCAGGTCTTCACCGCGAGTTCTCTCCTGTTCTCGAACTTGCTCCTCGACTAGCGCATGAGGTATTCTTCTCAGCATGGAGCACATCGAGTTTTGCCGATCTCCCGAAGCGTCCAGCTGACGCCAAAGGCTTGACTTCAATCAAAACGCCGCTCGGCTACGTCTCCCTGCCGCCCATGGTCAACCCAGATGTGATGCAAACCGTTGGAACGAGGCTCGGATCAGCAGAGTTCTGGGATAATGTTGTCGGTCTTACGACGCTTTTGCGCATCGGTGCACGATTCCAAGAATGGTTCTTCATCCGCGTGCCCGGTTATATGCCTTCGGAACGCATACCAGTACCAACTGCAGATGATATCGTATCGGCTTCAGCAGATGAGCGAATCTCGTCCTTCAACCTGTGTTTGAATGAGAATCACTACCCAGAGGACATTGAAGCCGCCATCGAAATCGTGACCCGAGAACGAAAAATGCTAGAAGAGGAATCGAATCCGCTTGGCCTCCAACTTATGACTAAGGCCAAAGAGATTAACCGCGCTGTAGGTCTACCCATACGCATCGTATTGAGAAAGGCAGAGGACGCAAACAGCCGATCGTCCAACAGCTTGCCTGCGACGCTCCACTTAACCCTCCAGTTTGTCGCTAGCGGATCGACCTTGCTTGCGCTAGTAACAGCGGACTCTGATAGTCCCGCTGGAGTCCAAGCACTTGTTGAGGACGCCATCGCGACAGAAAGGCTCATGGGTGAGAATGCGTCAATTCTCCACCACGCAGCCCCACAAGCTCTTGATAGTTTGGAACCTCCGCTAGTGTCTCTGGCTCGAAAGTCACTAAATCTAACTGCCGTATCAGCACTTTCTCGGAATCACGGTGGACGAAATGAAACCACCCTACAGCTCGGTGCGGTATTCCAAGTCCCAGAGGTAGTGATTCGATTTTATGACACTCGATGGCGCGGTGTACAGCAAAGGCTTTCAGAGGAAGCACAACGGCGAAGACAGCAGCTTGAGTCCGTTATCTCAGCAGGCACCCCTCGTGTATACTCGTTCCCTGTCTCGAAGCTGCGTGCGCTGTCCGGAAGTGGCATGCCCATGAGCACGCCAATAATGGAGCTGAGAGTTGAGAATCTGTGTGGAGAAATCGCTCTAGATAAGCCCACTATTCTCAGAGTGAAACACCCCGAGCCTTTGTGCAGGCTTTCTGATCTCTCGTCCAAGGTCGTGCATGACGACACAAGCATCATACGGCTGCCTTCTGAGACTTCGCGGGAGGTGGCTCGCGTAGTGTTGGGAAAGTTCTCCCCATTCGAGACATCGAACGTCACCAAGTTTGCAGCCGTGTCCTTCCCTATGTTCCGCCCAGTTGGTGTCGTCAACTGGTCATCTCTTGTCGGATCATCAAGATGCCGAAATGATCCACGACTCACCACGGCGTCGTCATCCATGGGCAGGGGACCGGAGCGTGGACGTGCTCGAAGCGTAAGCACATCGGAATACGTTCCTCTTAACTCTATGTCAACAGCACCAACGCGTGCTTCGTCAAAGTCAAAGCCTCTTGCTTTGCCATTCGTTGAAGACGAATCGTCATGGCGCAAGCTTTGGGAAACCATGTGGCCCGCCACAGCGTTGCACTGGGCGCCCTTAGGAGATGCGGGCGGAAATACGATACGACTCGGCGCGCCTGTCTCGCATGGTGATTTACAGCGCTCTACTCACCTTGAAGTACGTAGACTTGACACACCGCTTGCCCGCGTTTGTAAATCAGCAAGCCGGCTGAGAACCCGTCTCAGCACCGGAAGCATAACGATTGCTTTTGGAGACGCACTTGCACTCGAGGATGGGCAATCAAGATGTGATCCACTAGTAGATGTGGCATGCCTTCGTTGTCGTGCAGTCAGTTCCCTGAGATCCTTGCTCTCGTCACCAGCGGACACGGACCGTGTTTCAGCCGTGTCCCGTCACATCCAAGAGCTTGAACATGCCCGAGCAAGAGCAGCTGAGAGTTCTGTTCGCGTCTTTCCAATGCTCAGAATTGCTGCCAAGGAGCTCAACATCACCTCCAAAGGCGAATCAGCTTACGAGGCGTATGATCCTGCTCTTGTGCATCCGCTTGGAACCTCATTGTTAGCGGTAGAGGCATTTGCGAACCTGAGATCTCATCCAGGTTACGAACGTAATGACCTGGACCTGTTCGCTTTCCAATTCAGTCATTATGAGTCTCACCTGGACGAGCTAGGAATACTACCTGATACCATGATGTCATCACGTCGCAGAGCACCTATTCACTCCATTATTCCAGCATTTGACCTGGATGTGCTCTGGACACCCCCACTGGAGTATCATGAGACCATACGACCCTGGAGTGCACCTTACACTCCCTGGACAGCGATTAGCACGTATATTGGCTGCATGCCCATCCAGCTAGAGTTGCAAGAGGGACCATTGTTCTTGGCATCATCCATGCTACTTCCGCTGCTGGATGATTTCCTTCGGCACCTTGCGCTGGCTCAGAACATCACCCCTGACCCCCCTGTGGAAATGATGCATCCCAGTGATATTTTGAACAGGATTGCATTTAACCATGTCCATGTGTCGGCGATCCACGCTCGAATTACTGCGTCATTTACGGTTGTTACAAGCGCGAAAATGGGAGTTCCAACTCCCATACGATTGAAAGCTGCTCCCCTACACATTGGTTCATTTGATCTTAGTCCAACCTTGTTCGCCTATCCAGTTGCTGTCAGCGAATTCTTCCAAACGCTGGTGCTTACTATAATTGAGCATGTTCTCCAACCAAATCGACTCATTGGGGCACTTCCGGCCCTGGCCGGTTCGACAGAAATGCTGGGCAATCCGACTCGCTTAGCAGAATCAGTATGGCGTGGAGTCCGTGAGATTTGGCTGACTCCAACGTATGTTACGCATCGCGGTGGAACACAGCTCGAGGCCGCCACACTTGGCTTAGTGAGGGGTGTTGTAGCATTTCTTGCGCATGCAGCGGATGGAACGTTTGCATCCATTGCTGGCGTGTCGAGTGCGATGGCTGAGAGTGCGTCACAAGTTGAGAAGTCCAATCGAGAACGCTTTGATTCAGGTCTCACCGCGGCTGAGCATGACATGGCTGAGACCCCCACCTCCCCAGGCGCTAAATCAAGGATGTTAATTCATCTGTTCTTCGATAGCGATGATCTAGCAAGCCGAGATGACACCGAGAACAGCTCTAACGGCGATATTGCGCTGCGGTCGGCGGTTCTGGATCGCGACCTAGATGAGGTTGAAGAGTTTGACGAAGTCGATGGGCATAGTCGCGCGCGAAGCGCATCACAATCTATCTTGCGGAGACAGTCGGTTGAAGCAGTGCCGTTCATCTCCCCATTCTCACGTCCTGTCCACGAGCAACGCTCCACCTCCCAGTCCAGTACGAGCCCACAGAGCTCTGCTACTGTGTTGGCTGGACAAACGACGCCAATTGTAAGCCGCGCGAGCCGCTCGGCTTCACAATCGAGATGGACAGCATTAGGCCATGTGGTCTCTGCGCCAATTCAGGGATACAGAGCCTTTGGCACGTATGGATTCCTTCAAGGGCTGGGTTCTTCTACAGTCTCAGCCCTTACCCTCCCTGTTGCACGCACTCTCGGTATTATTGCCTCAGTTACTGATACTCTGGCACACCTCGCAAACTCCACTGCATATGTGCTCGGAAGCGGCACAGGTATGCCGCAGGGCTTTGAACGGAGCTTCGCACCCGATGCACCTAGACTTATTCAGTCTGATCTTAGACAACGGTTTGCGGCGGCTGCAGGACTCAATCTATCGCTTGCTAATCTGAATTTCCTTGCTCATCAATTCGCTGCACCTCGATATAGCCTGCGTGCCATTGCTGCCGCAACGGGAGTCCGATTGTTGCCCCTGCTTACGATCGAAAATGAAGCCAAACTTGTTCAAATCATTCACGTAGTCACAGATTACTACGGGCCACTTGGACTAGTGTGCGAACTCAATTCGAAGTTGATGGCAACGGCCGAAGAGAAGATGCGGCACGCCTGTGATGAAGCATTCGAGAACAATGTGGAGTCCCAAGTCAGGCTCGCGGAAGATCTCGAGCAGGCAGCCAGATCAGAGTATGGATCCGAGTAGATCGACCCGTTGAAGGTAACTGTGCGGTTCAGAAATATTAATAATAAACCGTTGGTCGGCAGATCGTCATTGTATTGCAATTGATGACTTAGCTAGGGGTGGATGGGATTGAATCCGCTGAAGTCTCTGAACACGTCTGTGAGACCCTGGAATCGGAACAGTTCACCAAGACTAGTTAATCTCTTAATAACTTCACTTCGATGCTTCGGCAGGTCGTCTGAGGGAGGGGAGCGAACAACGAAATAAACCCCAGGCTCGAATAGAAGTACTAAAGTGTCGAACACCGGCGTAGCGCTACCTGTTTGGTCCTGAGAGCCTGTGAGTACCTTCTCATTGCGATCTGCATATCCATATAAGTCTTTCCAGTCTGAGTTGTGGGGCAGTTCAGCGAACGAATTGTACACCACGGCTTGGAGCGTGTCAAGTGTGGTAACGTGAGGAAGTGGGAAATTGTGACCGTGAGAGTGTTGCATCCCATACGAAGGCGCTCCAGTCAGGGTCCTCAGCCCAAGCGTTACTTCTGAAACAATAAGTGGAACACACCAGGCTAGCTCGCGTGCCGTCACATCCACAGGGGCCGCACTACTATCTGGTAGTGTTTTGGACAAAACCGAGCTACGGGTGATTAGAGCGATTGCACAATCCCGATCATGCTCGGAAGCCGCTACAGGAAACGAGAAGATAACATCCCAATCGACCTTAGGATGCAATTGCTCACATCTCGTGATACAGACTGGCACTTGGCTCTGGATCTTTGTCATGAGAAGATGGTGTAGACGTAGTTTTTCTACGTCCGCAGCGGTCTTGTCCCCGCTCACAGCGTCAAGTCCAAACGACTTCGATCCAATGTCAGCTTTCGAATTCCTAACAAGGCAAAACATGATAGAACTTGGTAGGAGTTCGCGAATGCTGGAGACTAGCCTGTCGTGGTCAATCGCTAGCGAATCTCGTGGTTCGATTGTCATGAATCGATATACAGCCTCAGGCGAAGTATCAGGGTGCTCTAAACTCTCAAACGGTGATATCCCTGGCGTTGTGGTTGAAACCAACATCTCTCGATCAGCGTCCTCCGCATCGACTGAAAGAGCTTGGAATTCGGGGCCACTGGCAATATCTGGATCTGCTACAAGTGTACCAACATCGATTAGATTGTCTTCCGCATCTGAGACCATATAATAGCGTTGCATGAGTTGCATGGGACGATCAGTAGACCGTTGGCTCTGCACAGCAGGGACAATTAGCTCTCGAATTAGATCTTGATCAAGAGGATTTAGTAGCCGCAACTTCTCTTGTAGATAGAATTCTGCCTTCGAGCGTGTCATGTGATCTACACATGTAAGCAAAAGATTGATATGAACTGTCGACCACGGATCCCGAAACAATGCTGCTCTATCAAAAAGGTCTATCGACTTTGAATTCATGAACTCGGTTCCGGTCCATGAGACAGATAGGCTGAGTGAAGACGCAGTGGAAGGCGATAAGACGTCCACAGGATGGCTGACACTGCCTGGACGGATAGATGGAAAAATAGAGTGAATGGCACTCTTGACGGAAAAGAACTTTGATTGGGACCAGAGCGGATTACTATTTTGAGCACCCGAAAGCAGCTCAAAGATGCTTTGAGCGCAGCTCTTTCCCAAATACAGTGCCGACGTCGTCAGTTCAAAGTCATTGCGATACATTCCAAGATGAGATAAGCAAATACTGAGTATCCATCCCAATTGGAGCGTGATCACGTTCATGAAAGCCGGGTAGCCGTGCAGCGGACCTCCCTCTTCGGACATCCCCATTTGCTGACTCAGTGGGTCTTGAGATAGATAGTATTCGATACCAGTGATTAATGCAAGGCTCAAGTAGGCACACCTTGCATAATTACACGTTGAAATATTGGGCGGGTCAGGGAATGAGACCGGTTGCACTCGTGGTATACTAGGCCTTGAAATGTTAAGCGTGTGGACAGGGGTTTGTATCGCCGACGAGCGCATCGAAGAAGCCCCACCAGGTGACTCAGTGACACGAAGCTGAGGTGAAGTCGTAGTTAATGGGGCGCTTCCGCTCGTGTGGGTTGGCGTTCCTGAGCCCGGTGCATGCACAGCAGGTAACGTAGTTCCTCCCAAAGATGGTAAGCTGGGAAGGGCGTCCAGAAGAACCTTTGGGAAAGCACTAGAGGCTCTGATCATCGCTCGCACCTCTTCTTGATGTTTGATGGTGGCCTCTAGGGTTGCTTCATTTCGCCTGAGGGTTGCCTCTCTGGAGTTCTTCGAGATAGGGGCGATACCGGACACCGCCCTAAGCATAACCATCAGAGGCCTACGCAGGAGGACAACTGTTCTGGTTCTGTTGAGCAACTCCGCAGAATAGTACATGGTGCCTGCAACGTCGTCTTGGAAACTGTAGGAAGGATACTGTGATAAATGAGACGGCGAATGGTTTGAAAAGTGCGTGTAGATCGGAGTCCCATAGAAGCTTAGCGCAGGACTCAAGCCAGCAGACCCAGTGGAAGGGGAATGAACGAGAGGCCCTCTAGGTGTAGGCAAATCTCTACACTCGTTACCAGTGAGAGCCGCAGCAGGTGGCTGTAAATTGGAGGGAGGGGATAGATTGGACAGGAGCAGCTGATTAGAATGATCGGAAGTCCCATCGCCCGAGTCAGTAACTGGGCGTGTTCCTGGTGAGGGACCGATGGACGATGCCATCCACGGTACTCTTCGAGAACTTTCCGATGTCAAAGCCGTCAGTTGGTACTCAGAGACCGACATCGAGGCTGGCATGGAAAGACAGTGCTCGTTCGCCAACGACTGCACAGTACTCGAAAGACGATCGAGCTCCGCATACCTTTGCAGAAGCGAGATATGCCGCAAGTGCAGCAATCGGCTCAAAACTAGCAATATTTGCAAGCATGGCGACTTCGACACTAACTCAGTGATCGACGCTGCATTCGCCTTGCTCGAGTTTGGGGAGGGTAACAAGGTTGATAACGAGCTGCCAGGCGCGGCAGTCGAGTGAGACTTCCCAGATGTTCTAGAGTTCGTTGAATCTCCCTTCGTTCCAGGGAGACCCGCAGCTGCCAAAAATGCGGCAGATTGTGGCCGCGACTGGCCGGAACCTTGAATACCAGTCTGGGAGAGGCTATTTTCCGTGCCAGCGGACATTATGCCCTGTTGGTGGTTGATTTTGTGAGACGAGACTGTGATCCCGCCAAGCCCTACGTAGGCTGTCAGCCTAGCTCGGTTGAGATTCTCAACAGACGTGAGTACGTGTAACGGTATAGCTTCCACGACCGAGACGGGAAGAGGCTGGACTCCATTTACAAGCCGTGAGCTTTTTAGTACCTGCGCAGCCAAGGAGTCGAGAGGTGGAGAAGATTTCGGTAGCGGAAACGTGCCTGGGTGAAATGTGATAGCCTGATGGGACCTGGTGATCGAGTCTGTGTGTGAAATGCTGCTTCCTGTCACAGCGGACCCCAGCTCATTGATGCTCATCGTAGTTGTGAAGCTCTCATCCCCTGACCAAAGGCTTGAGAAAGAGCCCGCATCGCTCGAATTAGCGTGAATTTGCTCGAATTCCTCTTCAAAATCGTATCGATCGTCTAAAGAGACATCCGCAATCGTTCCAAACTTGGATTCCTCCGTTTCACTCTCAACCTCGGTGGTAGTTGGCGAGTTGAGCAAACCCTCCCCAGGGACACATGATTGGCTCGGTTGATGTGGCTCGGCCTCGCCATGGATACTAGTTGAGCTTGTGAGCGTGCGAGGACGTAGATCGACAGTCATATCAATGCTACTACCTCTTGAGTGCGCGAATCGACTCCCCTCAAGTACGGCCTGCTGAGGGGTCCTCGGCATCGAGGCAAGGTTAGGAGTGGTTGGCAAGCTGGCGCCTGGAAGGGGGCCTCTTACAGCTGAGCTCAGGGGATCATAGTGTAGTTGTGGCTCTGACCCTAGTGCGGGTGAGTTCGGTGTCAAGACAAGGGACGGGGCGGGTGTAGACATCCGCGACCTTGAATCTGTCGCGCTCTGAGGTGTATCTAGCACGGGCTGGCCAAGGCCATGAGCAAGGGGACGAGGTGCGACTGGGGATGGCACAACCAACCTGTCGTGTGTGGTCGTGAAAGCTTCAATCCGAACATGCCCATCAAGCATCATAGCGATTGCTCGGTGGAGTTGCACGAGTCTCGAATGTGAGTCGAGTAACGCTGCTGCAAGCGCAGTCTTGGAGTAATAGTGAATTTGCCCATCCAGACTTGATGCAGCAGGACCTGGTGCCTCATCAACGATTGTGCTATCGTTTTCGGGAAATGGCACAGTTCGGTCCAGTGGAGACAGAGTGGCCACTCGCTCAGGTGAAATAAGGGGATCGACGTTGTTTGACCTCGAATGACGCATTTGGGGTCGAAAGGCAGGGGTCTTTGCGCGCGATGCGTCATCTAATATTGAATAAGGTAAGGCTGAAGAGAATAGCGTTTCATGCTGATGCTCTGTCGGTGGAGACTGGGAAGAGAGCAATCGCAGAAGTGTGTCGGCATCGGTTCTGCGCTGCCGGAAGAAATCTGCAAGAAGGGTCATCACAAGCGAAAGCTCTCGCAGACTTGCCATGAGGCGCGTGATGCGGGCAGAAGTCTCTCGAAGTTCATCATTCTTCTCATTCTTATCACTCTTGAAGAAGCACAATGTCGTGTAGCGCAATTCGATCTTGATGTATCCATATAGTGGGGCGATTAGCTTGTTCCACAGCGGCTGCACAGCCTTGGACACTCGTGCCCGCTTCAGCACGGACAAGGCCAAAGCATAGCGTTGATATGCCAGTGCTTGCAGGAGCTTTGGGTAGATCTCGGCGAGGAGAGCATACAGGTCAGCATACAGCCTCAACGTTGGGATCGCCTCGGTAGGGTCCTAGATTGGATGAGAGACACGAGTAGAGCGGAGCAGCCCCGTCATGTGGATAGTTGGGATGTGCCAGTATCGGCAACCTACCTGTGAGCGCACCATGCAGTTCTCCACCTCCACGACGCAGAGTGTTTGTAGCATGAAGCCGACTGGAAGAATTAAGAGTTGCGTACGTACTGAGATCTGTTTGGATTTTGAGGCCATGGCGGATAAAGCACAATTTGCCTAACGCGGGCAATATTCTAATATAGTCTATAGCTCATCTAGGTCACTGTAATGCGGCGCTTTCAGTAGATGGGAAATGTGTCAGGATCCTTGATTTCATCCAGCCGCTGATGGAGAATCGCTGCTCCGAATGTGTTCATTCACTGAAAACAATCAATTTATTGGGGGATTATCCGTGCATAACCTGAGCTTTGACTAATGTACAAGATGCTCCAGTATGTACCGTATACAATCTTCTGATCGAGACTCTAGAATTCTGCTCAGGCTTGGGGAGGAGGTTGAAAAGCAACCCGAGTGAACGAATTCACTGAAAGGTCCTGTGTGGAGAGAGATTTCTGGTGAGTCCCGTCACAACGCGCGTGCAATCACATTACTTCACTAGAACCTCATTCGGGTCGTGGATCATTATCCGGGTTCTTGTACAAGCTTTCCTACCACCTAACCGATACGACCTACCTTGCTACCGCTTGCAAGCCCCTGAAAAGCAACCTCTTCCGGATATCACGTCCCCAAACTCTCCTGAACGAATCCACTGGACAAGTAATGCTTCTTTATGGTGCACAAGGTCAGAAGCGAATTGGCGTTCCGAAGGCAGCCCTAACCAAGCAGCATAGTTGGTTGTATCTATCACTGTGGGCCAGTGTCTGGTTAGCTCTCTTGTTAACTCCAGTGTTAGCCGTGGCACTTAGTACAGTACACGGCTTGCGAAACAGTACTTCGACTAGCACCATGCATACAGTGGAGTCCCATGATCCTGCATGCAGCGGAAGGCCGAACATACCCATCGTCGTACCTTCACACCGCATTCCAATCCTGCTCGCAGCCAGCAATACCTCATGTGCGAATGGCACTTCACTTCGCCTAGAATGCAGAAATCGACCCATTCGAAGTCCTAATCCGGCGCTATATCCACACTCATTGCCTTTAAATGCAACTAACAGGACCTTATATGGAGATAACATTGGAGTCAACGTTGACTTTGACTATGGATCCGAACTAGACTTCGGCACTGAATACGATGATGATCTCCACGAGGATGACCATTTACCACGAACTCCGCCTCCTAGTCCTGAGATTCGACGGCCAAGCCGCACTCGACTAAGAAATCGAAATGTCCGAAGGAGATATCGATCGGAGCTCCGTCGACACAATCGAAGGAACAGATCACCCAACACGGGGGATGCCAGTATCAACCACGCTGAGGATTCCCGCAACCGAAATCGCACAAACGACACTTCAAATATCCTATCCACTTCACTACCGAATCTATCTGCCAATTTGACTATATCCCCAGGCTTTAACCACACTACGCCGAACATACCTCGCAATGATGTTCTGGATACGACTCTCAACGCACTTCCATGAACACTTAAGATGTCAGAACTACGACATAGATCCTAGTATATTAGATGAAGCTTCACATAAATCGCTCCATCCCTGGCTATCTTTGATGTGAGTGGACTATAATAACTGATCAGTGAATTAGCTGTCCCGCGAATGCGCCTTGATCACTGATAAAAACGCTTCATCGCTGATTTCAACGTTGCCCACTGCCTTCATTCGCTTCTTACCTTCTTTCTGCTTTTCAAGAAGCTTCTTCTTGCGGGTAAGATCACCACCACCAACGAGCTTACCAGACTTGATAAGAACATCCTTGCGGTACGGTGCAATGCGCTCGCGAGCTAGAATCTTACTTCCCACTGCGGCCTGGAGAACGATCTCAAAGTTCTGTCTGTCAATCGACTCCTTAAGCTTAGCTAGTAAACGGCGTGAGAGCCCATCTGCCTTGGAGCGGTGGCAAATGGTAGAGAGGGCGTCGACAGATTCGTTATTGACGCGGAGATCGAGCTTGACGATGTCCGCTGGTTGGTCTTCAGCATGATCATAATCCAAAGATGCGTACCCTGAGGAGAGGCTCTTGATTTGCTGATAGAAATCAATGACGACTTCGGCTAGTGGAATCAAGTAACGCATCATCGCGCGGTCCATCGAGAGATATCGGACCTCAAGCATTTCACCTCGGCAGTTGCCGCAAAGCTGAGTTAATGCGCCAACGTAGTCCTGCGGTGTGATGATGGAGACCTTGACCATGGGTTCATAGTACGTCTCCACTTGATCAGGCGAAGGGAAATCGGCCGGTGATTCGATCATGCGTGTAGTACCGTCTAGCATCTTTGCAGAATAAGGCACAGTTGGTGCGGTTGTGATAACAGACGCGCCAAATTCCTGCTCTAACCGTGAGATGAAGACATCAAGATGAAGCATACCCAAGAAACCGCAGCGGAAGCCTTGACCAAGGGCAGCGGAATGCTCTTTCGTGACGGTAACCGAAGCATCATTCAAAAGAAGTTTCTCCAATGCGGATGCCAGCTCTGCGTAATCACTCGCAGATGATGGATACAGCCCAGCAAAGACCATGCTCTTCGCTGGGAGGAAACCAGGTAGAGGTTCGGTCAAGTCATGAACTTCCTTCAGGCGGCGCTTCGCTTCACTTGCACCGAGTCGCTTGAGATCATTCACGCTGGTAGCATGCGCGCGGCTGGCGGGACTCACGACTTCCTGATCAAGGAAAGCATCTTGCTCCCGCGTATGCGTTTCGACGTCTCTGTAGTCTGGTGCTAACGCCAGGGCGGAAGCACGTGGGAGAGAGATAAGTGTATCACCCAGACGTACCTCGTTCGTACTCTTGATGTTTGCGACCACGAAACCTACTTGGCCAGTTCGCAAGGTTTGATCATTCAAATGTGTCACTGCATCGGGTGTAAGAATACCCACATCCTGCACCTCATAAGGTCCGCCTTCTTTGTGATAAGTTGTCAGGATGTCGCCTCGACGAAGCTCTCCGTCTTCGACTTTGACAAGACACACCACACCACGGTGGGTGTCATACCAGGAGTCAAAAATGAGGCCTCGAAGCGGGGCTCGGGTAACGCCAAGTTGGTCCTTCAGTGGACCGAATGGTGTCATGGCTACCCCATTGACAGGTTTCGGAAAGAATCCACCGTTTTCCTTAGCAGTTCGAATGACGTGATCAGGAATGGGAGATGTTGTGGTGCTGTGTGAGGGAACAATACCCGGGAAGTACGTTTTGCCTGGGGGTGCACGCACTGTGCGGCGACCCATGGGCGGAGGAATGCGCCGAATGATTTCGGGGAATAACTCTGGAATTCCGGCTCCTGTCTTTGCGGAACATCGCAGGATATCCTCGGGCTTGACGTCAAACGCTGTCACCATCTCAGCAATGACCCGCTCGGGATCACTCTGTGGTAGGTCAATCTTGCTGAGAATAGGAATGATCACGAGGTCGTTTTCCAGCGCAATGTAGAAGTTTGCTAAAGTTTGAGCTTGAATGCCTTGTGAGCAGTCGACCAGGAGCAGTGCGCCCTGGCATGCTGAGAGTGAACGTGACACTTCGTACGAGAAGTCCACATGGCCCGGGCAATCGATAAGGTTCAGTAGATAGCTCCGTGACAAGTCCATTCGAGGTGCGTCTGAAAAACGGTAAAAGATGGAAGCCGTTTGGGCCTTGACAGTAATACCACGTTCACGCTCGACCTCGAGTTTATCAAGAACCTGTCCCGATTTGCGCTGGTCCGTGGAAATGTTGCCTGAAAACGCCAGCAACCGATCTGCGAGTGTTGATTTGCCATGATCAATGTGCGCAATGATGGAGAAGTTGCGGATGTTCTCCTGTGGTATGTTCAGCATGATGTGGCGCTTTTCTTCATCGTCCAAATGCAGCACACTTTCGGTCTTGTCAAGTTCCCGGGCGAACCAGCGACGATGGATCGCGCCAAGTCCACTCCCCAGACCTACTCCGAGCCCGGTGACTCTCGTCGCAGTTTGGGTAAGGCCTGTGTGGGAGGCCTTGCGTGCCAAATTGATCACGCTTCGGTGCCACATCGTTTGTAAGAGTGGCCTAATGCGGGATATATGTGCGTGGTATGATGAACAGTAAAACTTCCAGACTCAAACACCTCGCAGCACACGAGATATCACGAATAGAACAATTTTGACAGTACAACTTCAACGTTTGTATATCTCGCCCTGTGCCACATACTGAGCAAATATAATAGCTGGAGCCTGAAGACAACGTGAGAGAGATGTCAGACCAGCCCGCCGCGGCCACACAGGCACACGATGCCCCGCTCTATTCAGACCCAATCATGGGCATGGTGGAGGCCTTCAAGCAGATGCCGTTCCCCAGCGGCGCCCTGGAGCAGTCCATGCAGGATCTAATGTAAGTATATGTGCTATGCGGTGTTTTTGTTGCATTTTGTCCCGATCTGCATGGGTCTATATGCCATACTGACGATACTAGCCTGGCAACTCCGCGGTACTAGCATCCTTCTGACTCTCACCTTCATTTACGACCCCACACTCTCAAATCTAGACGCCTGCAAGAGGAGTTTCTAACACTTATCGCGAGCGAGTGCAAGGCGTTCGATGCAGAAGTCATCCATGCCCTACGTCCCGCCATTGAGGTTTACTCCAAGGCGCCTCAGTACGAACAGAAGGTCCAGAGAATGATTCGACAGATGCAGACCATCGAGACACGTGTGAACAAGCTCAAGTCGCGAGCGGCAAACATCCAGGCGCAGGCCCTTCAATCTGCAAAGCAAAGTCAACAACAGAGAAAGTGAATAACTTACAGCGTACTGCCTTGGGTGAGAATCGCAGAGATGGATCCAGTCCTAGCATGACAATCATGATTTCGGCGGACGTCTATCGCAAGGTGTTTACCGTTTGCTGTTGTATTAACTTGAATGTAAATACGTATAACGCCTCTAAGAAGAAGACAAATACAGCGAAGTGTACAAAACAAGCAAGCACAACTTGAACATCCTTCTCCTATGATCGGTGGCAGATGTCTGGAGTCATGACGGGACGATACATTGTCATCACGTGAGAAAGTGCACGCGACAACAGTCAGGTCGAAACCTCAAAACAAAAAATACTGGGTTAGCAATCGTACTAATAGTGTGGTAATGGATGGAGGGAGATGATCGGTGTCTCCTGTTGTTATCCGTACAGAACATTTTCAGCTCATAGGCTGGAAAGTATCGGACACGAGGATGCAGTGACAAGAAGCTCAATCAGGTGTTAGCAAGAGCAGTCGACATGTCCAGGTATCTCTAGTTCTGGGCATTGTGTGGGTTTCTCTACAATACATCATTAATCTCCTCTTCCTCAACAGCACCTTCGTCCTTCATGTTGCGAGGGAATTGGCGCAGCAGGCGACCCAGTCGAGTCTTGGAGAACTGGAACACGACTTCGCGGGTGAGCGGCACATCATCACCCAGCGGATCGTATTTGAACTTGTGTGACTTGCAATCCTTCGACATGAGTTCCTTCAGAGAGAACATGGTGGAACGAAGCATAATGAGGTCGTTCTCGGGCTTCTTCTCCGTTCGGAAGCCCATCTTCATGTGAATAATATCTGGGTTGGATGTGGTGGAGAAGATGAAGACGAGTCGAGACAAGAAATCGATCAGGGCTCGACCTTCCTCGTCGAAGCAGTGGCACACCGCGAACATCTGCAAGCAACAGAATGGAAGGCATGGCAAGAACTTGCGCAATGGGCGAACACGGTACAGAATGCCCTGTGACACGAGCTCGGCATATGTCAAGTAGAGGATTTGCCCTCGCTCACTCACGACACGGATCTTGTCCCAAGAGCGGAGGCGGTCGCTGAACTTGCGAAGATCGCGTGGGTTAGTGTTCTTGTTATCCAGACTGAACTGTGCTGCAACATGAGTACCATCAATGACAGTCGCGGACTTGACAAGGTTGAAGTCCTGTTCCATGATCTTGTAGAGTTTCGTGCATTGTTGATTCTTCTCACGCAACTCCTGGAGCAAGGCATTGAGCGCGTTGACCTTACGCTGCTCTTCGGCTTGGTACTGACTCTTCTGAATCTGTCGATCAATGAGGCGCTGGCGAAGGAAGACAGGGTCGACACTTGTGCTGTCGGCACCGAATTGAACGAGATCATACTTCTCACCCAGCTCGATACGAGTGCCCTTCTGCAAGCGCATGAGACGCTTGAATGCGTAAGATGCGACCTCATACTGGTGGCCTGCATCACGTTCACCATCACGACGTGCCATACGTTGGCGCCATTCCTTGAGCTCTGCCATGATGGCGAGCCAAGCAGCTTCACCATCCATGTCATCAATGATTCCCTTGATCTGGGGATCTTGGAACACTTGATACATCAAGTCGCACTCGTCCTTCTTGAAAACGAGCACGTTATCCTTGGCCTTGTCCACTGAGCGAATGTTGGATGCATCACCCTGCATGGCACTCGAGGTTGCAGCCGAGGATCGTGGGTGCATGCATCGGCAGACTTCGCATGCATCATCCGAGGCCTTGCGTCGAAGATCGAAGTCACAGCGTGTCGGGTCAAGACGAACATTAACTAGAGTGTTGTCACTGCGCAAGTGCTCTATACCTTCTTCTAGCTTCAAGCCCAAGTCTTTCATCACCTTCTTCATAGAGATACCGAGATCACTAGCATCTGCGAGAGGAACAAGCGAATTGCGGGGAATCTGAACAATGCGGCGGTCGAAGATGTAAGACATCTTCAAGAAGCTGATCAAAAGATCCAGCTGTGCCTGCTCGCGTGCTGCTGAGTTGCCCTTCGACTCATTCTGCTCAATTCGCTCAATTTGTTCGATAGCAGAGTTGAGTAGGGGATGCGTTGGTCGCCAGATTTGGCGTGCCGTAACACCGTTGGCAGTTCCAAGGCCGCCGAACGCACGCATGATATAATCTGGGATCTTGTACTGACCAGTGATGTAAAGCATGAGATCAGTAACCGCATCAGGAGGAATCTCTGATCCGATGTCACGAATGTGTAGCAAAACAAAGGTCTCTCCCACACCAAGACGCGAAGCGCCCTGGCAAATCTTGGATTGACTGAGCGCGCGCTTGTCCAGGGGTCGACCGGGATGACGCATTGCGTGAGGGTCGTCCTGAGGAGCAAGAGCGCCACCCTCTCCGCCACCCTGTGCACCATCCTTCTTGAAGCTCATACCACGTCGCTCACGTTGTCGCTCTTCAAGTCGGAACTGGTACGATTGATCCTCAAGCATTACATCTGAGAGAACACGCATGAAAATGCGGCCGACAACTTCCGACGGATCGATTTTGTTGCGACGGAGGGCAGAAACGAGGCATACAAAGGGCCAGGAGACTGTGCTGATGATGAATGGCAGGTACTGATAAGAAGCCAAAAGTGCGAGGAGTTGATCAGCCTTCTCGCGAATCAGTTGGAAGCCACGCTGAATGAGCAAGGCATCCTTGGTGCGAGGGTATGCAAGGAAGCACTCCTGGGGATGGTTGATCTCCGTCTTGGTGCTCAGGTGGAAGGCTTCGAGCTCCTTCAGTGCCTTTGCGAGGATATCAGCCAACTGACGACGAATACGACCAGTGAGGAAGATCTCACGGAAAACAGCCCACTCCAGACTCGTTTCGTCAAGAATCAGATTCTTTGTCTTACCTCGGGTTGTCATTTCAAGCATCTTGCGCAAGAAGACTTGGAAGATTTGAATATCCTCTTGACGGTGTAGATCGTACACACCCATAAGAAGATTAATGAATTGTTCACACAACGCGTTCACCTTGGCTACGGATTCATCTAGGCCCTCACTATCATCCTTCTGTTCTTTGTCACCCTTGGCCTGCATGTGTTTCTGCAATTCGATCTCAACCTGATTGGCATAGATCTTGTACACACGCAACATCAAGCATGGCTGCATGTATAAACGCGTGACGAAAATTTCAGCGTTGTTCAGAAGGTCACGCTCGAAGGAAACCAAGCGCGCCTGCTGCTTCTCCTCGAGGAAGCCAGCCAAGTCTTGAGCATCATCGTCACCTTCACTCTCAACATCATAATCCATGTTCCAGTCATGCGCGGTCAATCGACAGGATGCCCTCCACGAACCGGAGTCAGGTTTATCTATCTTGGGACGCTGCTGCATTCGCTCCTCAAGAGTCATTTTCATTTGCTTCTCTCTTTCGGCCTCAAGTCGTTCTTGCTCTGCCAACATTTCGGCGCGCTTCATCTGAGCACGCTTTGCACGGATCTTGAGGATCTTCTTTTCACGGTTGTTTTCTTCGATTCGTCGGCGAGATGTGATAGAATCAACATCACCCTGCGATTGATCGATGCGGTGGAGAATGGCTGCATGAATGAGTTGGACCTTGTGTAGCGTCTTCTTCATGTTCGATGTTCGATAAATACGGAACTCGTTCGTGAATTCTTTACGAAGTCTCTGAGCTTGCATGAGCAATTGGCCGGCCTTCGAGCCAGGATTCTCGGGATCCTGATCCTTCTCTTCATTAGCCTTGCGATTCGCACGGCGAGCGTTGTTCTCAGCCTGTCGCCTCTCTTTATCGAACATGTCGAGAGCAGTGGGCACGTCACAGGAAGTCGAGCTACGCGCCTTGCCGTCACCGTGGCCAAGTCGTCCGCTATCACCATAACCCCATGTGTAGGCGCAGCCGTCCTCAGTCACGATGGCGTTGTGGTTAGCGCGGGCGCTGAACTGCTTGATACGAATAGACTTGAAGGACTTGATCAGCTCAGGACCGATCGCAGTGAGTTTCTCGGACTCAACTGCAGCGGACTTGACTTCATCTTTCTTCTCCTCAGCATCATCTTCTTCGCTGTTCTGCTTAGCCTCTGCATCTTCGGCAAGCTTCGCCTCCACGTGACGTGCGACGTTACCGACACCCAGTTGACCGTATTGAGTTTCACCCCAACCGAACACGATTGGTGCACGACCGTGTGAGGTTTTGTCGTTGTACTTGCAAACAAGGAAGTGGTGAGCGTTGGCAGAAACGACCTGCTCAATCTTGAAGTCCGAAATTGGGACATCGGAACCAATCTGCGCCTTAAGCTTCGCTGCATTGTTCAGGCTTTCGACATAGGTAGGCTCTGAATTAGAATCTTGCAGACCTGGCAGCTGGCCCCAAACATACACGATATCGAAGTCGGCGGGCTTCGAGATCGCGATTGAGGCTCTCTGGCTCGCAGCAATCAGGCGGATAGCCGGATAAAGGACGCCCTCACCTCGATCCTTCTGGTTCGCTTCAGCGGCCGCTCTGTCATCAGGATGGATATCCTTGAATTCGACAAGGCGCGGCATGGGGTAAGCGTTCTGAGTGTTGGCATAGCTGCCCAGTTGTCCATACTTACCAGTACCACACGAGAACAAACGAACGTCACGGACACCTCCCATAGCTACCAACTGGACAAGGATGAGAGTGTGAGTCGTGCCGAGCGAGATAATGACCTGCTCGTCCATTTGTCCCTTCTTGCCAAACACAGAACCGAGCTGAAGTGGCTTGGGATAAGCATGATATGCAGGGGTGCAGGGGACCTCACAGACCGGCTCACGGCCCAGACCAAGCTGACCATATGTGTTATCACCCCAGACGTAGACGTTTTGGCGACGCTCGTCTGGGTTCGCTGCAACTGCAGCAACATGGTTCGCGCCTGCTACAAGCGAGATGATATTTGTGCCCTGCAGTGCCTTAATCACTTGAGGTCGATTTCGGCGTGATGTATCACCCAAACCAAGCTGACCACGGTCATTGGCACCCCATGCGAAGATGGTACCACTCTCGGTCAAGCACATTGAGAAGTCATCACCACAAACAACAGTGTTGATGATATCATTGCTTGGGATGGGAACGGGGAGTGGCCTCGAGGTTTGCGACATGGAGCCGACACCCAGCTGACCCTGGTTGTTGCTACCCCAGGCCAAGATCACCGTACGCATCGTCTCCGCACGGTCTGGGACAGCCAAGGCTAGAGTATGACGATTGCCGCATGCGATGTCTCGGCAACGGTAGCCTTCTTCGCGGGGTTGATCGAGTTCCTTCAACTCGTTCGCAATAGTAGTGCAGATGCGACAGTCTTCGAAGAACTTAATCTTGAGCGGACGATAGATGGCAAGGGAGTCCACCTTAACGCCACACCTAGAGCCAGTAGCTGCACCCCACGCCATCAACTGGTTATCTGATGTCAGCGCAACAGTGTGATGTTGACCGCACACCGCGCGAATGATACGGGTAGGCTTACGGAAGTCCTCCACGGGCTTAGGGATGAAAACGTTGCGTTCATCACCATGGCCGAGCTTACCGTGCTTACCACCACCCCAGGTGTACAGTGAGAAATCCTCCTCTTCAGGGACAACAATCGCAAGCGAGTGGAAAGGACCGCATCCGACATAAATGACACGTGACTTTGCGAACGTTGTGGGTTCATCAATCATGTTCGGAACATGGAAATCCATCTCAGTACCAAGACCCAAGCGACCATATGCGCCTGAACCCCAGGCGTAGACACGTCCTTCCGCCGTCAACGCGAGGTTGTGAGCATCGCCGCAGGCAACTTGAATGACCTTCTGCTCTTCGCTCAGGACGAGGGCCTCGATAAGCTTCGGGGTCTTGCAGTCCGCTTCACTGCCGTGACCAAGACGGCCGTTACGCCCTGAACCCCAAGAGAAAACAGAGCCGTCGGCACCAAGAGCGAGTGCGTGTTCTGTACCACATGCGACCATCACCAACTCGACCGAGGTTGGCATACGGATCGTGATGGGTTCTGGCATGGCTGTGGTGGAGTACCCCCGACCCCAAGCGTAAACCGTCTTGCCGTCTTGCGACAGAGCGAGAGATGAATCTGAACCACATGCGATGAACTTGATCTTGTCGACACCTGGGAAGCTGATTTGTCCATGCTTCGTGTGATGGCCCAGTCGACCATCGTCTGTTGCACCTGTAGAATAAACGTCACCGTCAATCAGCGCCAACGTGTGCTTTGCACCCACAGCAATTTGTGTCAGCTCAGGATTCTTGGCCGTGGGGAAGTTGAGGTTCACGGACGACGCCGCGAACTCGGTCAGACCAACGCTGTGACCCAGTTCACCGTTGCGACCGACACCAAAGCCGTAGAACTTGCCTTCGTCGCTAACGACGAGGGTGTGCACCCAGCCCGCACCAATGCGGAGAGGGAATGCGATACGTTCTGTCATGGCGTGTAAATTTGTGTCGTAACAGGCTAGCCCAGTGCGAGCGCAGTCGTTCCAACAGCAACAGCAGCAGGAGACAAATCAACCAAGAGTCTGGATTCGAGGTTGTGCCTTCTCTGTCGCTCTCCTTTCGCTCGCAGACACACTCAGAGGGGCTTGGTTGCCTTCGTAATCGTGTGTATGGAGCCTTTCCTACAATCAAGACCAGCGCAGCCGTGGGGAGTATGCGGGCAACCGGACGCAAGAAACAGTGAGTTTGGATAGGAGGAGGAAGGCCGTTTGGGTGATATTCGCACGCGGGGATCGCACCGTTGCAAGGGCAACTAATGCATAGCAAAGCAGACAGAGGATCCGTGCGGCAATCACTCAGCTGGAAGTCACGCAAAGCACGCTTAGGACACGCAAAATGGCCGATTGGCCAATTATCCATGAATCTCACCATTTGCGCTGGTATTTTCGAGGCTGTCTGTGAGTGCCTGAGCTCAGAACCGGGGTATTCACACATTCTCACGTGGCACCGACCGGGATAGTCATACTATACTCCAAAGCACTCCGTATGTCGCGCGTATTACGACATTTTCCACTTTTCAGATTCGTCTCTTCTCCTCCTCCTTCGAAGTATTCCAGCACCCCCGTGGATGAAAATCCAGGCCAGGGGACTTGGATTCTACCTTTCTGCGTGAGCTGGATTGTGACGGGCTTTCTATGCGAGCCATCAGATAACAAAGCATGCGAAAGCTAGGAAAGCCTCGCCAGACTCTACCCAAGTAAGCGGCCAGTCTAGAGAGCCAAGGGCCGAGCACAGCAGGAGAATAGTATTGGCGCCTCGCCACCCCGAGAAGGCCCAAGCACTCGAATGTGCTCTAAACGAGGAAAAGCTTAGTTTCCAGCGGTAATTAGCGGTTGCTTAGTGTCGAACAGAGGTGATAGTTAATATTGTTGAGTGGCTCCAAAGGGCGTGGTATTGATCAGTCTACACGTGAGAAAGATTGCTTAACGCTTGCTGCTTGACAAACGTGGGTGGATGGAAATACTTCAGCAACGGATAAGCTCAAAATATATGCTCGAAATTAGCGGCATTGCATAGAGCCCAGGGACATAAGACTTGTACGATTGTTTTCCTTTGTAAATGCACTAGTGTGTGGCAATGTTTGACTCCCAAAATATTGCGTAACCCCGCCGAATTTCCTCGAGATGTGCTAACGGTGTTTACAGTGGGTTCTCCAACGGAGTCGATGTGCGTCATTTTGCCACTTGCGCACGTGTATCGCCGGATCCGCTCACGCTCATCAACGCAAATGTCATGTGCATCCACTCTAGATGGCCTCGACTGCCGTGGGCAAGGTAGATTTTGCCAAGGTCTTGGAAAAATCTAACAACATCCTTGCGAGTCAAGGACAGCATGCGCCCAATCGCAGCCTGGCGCAGCTTTCTGCGACGATCCGCAAGGTAATCCGAGAGCGGCCTGAGGTGGGTGCAGAAATCAACGCCCAGCTCTTCTTCGCGCGACAGGGCATTGATCTTACTAAACAGGCCGCCACTCTGCGCAACCTCAACCTCTCGCAGACATTCGAGGTAGTTGAGCCCGCAGATGATTTGGACGTGGATGCATTCTTGGAACACCAGCAGGAGTTGCTTATTGCCTCAACCGTAGAAGAATGCGCTAAGTTGAGCGCGCTTGCTGAGCACGCAGCTCTCGTGGGACAGCTCGAGGCAGACTGGGAGCAGGTCAAACGAGAAATCCTCGAGAACATGCACTTTGAGATCAAGAGTGTGGGTGCAGGATCGCACACGTTCAATGTCCTCGAGAGTGCTGCGCTCTCGGCCGCAGCGGCCGCTACAGCTGGAACCGCAGTGGGGCATGCGACAACCTTCCCATCCCCCGCGCAGGCGATGCTTCAGCAAGCCTCATGGAACGCCGCATCATCTGCGGCCAACACGGCCAACACAGAAATCCGCGCCTTGATTACAGAAGAGCAGCAGCTGTATGCACGCACCGTAGCCGAGCTCAACGTGCATATCACGCGCTTCCGAATGGGTCAAATCGAGCGATACCAACGCTACATTCAAGAATCCGATGCTGGTAGTGCCGTAGCACAGACTGCGTTCCAAGAAAGCGAACTGCGCGCCATGCGGGAGCTGGTCACTCCTTTGCAAATCGCTGCAGCGTTCCGAGAAGCCGCAGCACTTTATGCTGATCACGCACAGACCGCGCTAGCGCAGGCTCACTCAGCCGTGGGAGGCTCTGCTCTTGGGGTTGGTGTTGGGTCACTATACCGCTCTGCAGCATCAGCAGCTGCTTTGCGTGAGGCAGACGCAGCGGCTAGTCTCGCAAGCGCCGCGACCGATATGTGGGACCTCGTTGCTCTGCTCGTGGAAAGCTTTGTTGAGGCCACTGCAAACCAGCAATCTGCACAAGGAGCAACTCTTCCGCTCGCCCTACAGCGCCGACGACGACTGGTCACAGGTGCAACACGCTTTTTGGAGCGAATCTTTTTGCAGCATGTACAAACCATCGTTGGTAATGTTGATGCGGATTTGGAAGCTGGTGGTTATGGAAGTCAGGCAAGTGTATATGGAGACGCCGTCATTTCCGCGGCCCTTGCCATCCTGGATGAACACTCCAACAGTCAAGTTGCTGCAGCTTCACGGGAACTTCTCTTGCAGGTTGATGCCTACACACGCTCCCCTGAGTTTGCTATGCGCTGCCGCCAAGATGCGGTTAGCGTAGGAGATGGCACCACGGGCACCGTTGGGGATGTTAGCGTATCATCCCCATGGGCGAAGGTGTATCTCTGTATGAGATGCGGTGATGTGCTTGCAGCCCTCGCATTAGTTCGTACAATGTTCGCTCGAGGTGCAAGCGTACAATTGCTCGCCACATGCTTGGAATTGCATGCGACGGGAAGCGACTTGGGTAGGTACTGGGAGCCTCTCTGGCGTGAGTTTGGTAAGGAGGATACATTCCATGCCGACCCCTTCCGAACGATGGTGTATCATGTGGTGGGTCGATTCAGATTGGACCCAATCGTCCAGCGAGATCGTATCCAGAAGTACGTTGTCCTCAATGTCGAGGACTATCTTTGGGAGAAGCTACACGGCCTGTGGTTGCAGCCCACCGCTGTACCTGCCTTTGCCGTGCCCAAGGAGCACCAGAGTCAGTTGAGCTTAGAAGACCTTCAACTACACGTTCTAAAGCTTGGCGAGAAGCATTTCAATCCGCAAGGCTCCTCTCCGCTCATGTTCCCGACCGTACTCTTGCTCACTCAGCAGTTCGAGCATGCGATTTATTTGTTGCTTCGCCAGCATGAAACGTTGGCGGTGCATTTGACGTTGATGCTCGCAATGAGTGGGCTTCTTAACGTCGCACACCCTGACAACGACGTCCTTGTTCCACTATCCATGGCGAACCAGCAGCAGCGACTCGCTTCGCGTGTCAAGGAAGGAGCAAAGGCGGGTGCACTCATTGAGCACACGCTGATCGATCAAGACACCTCAATGCTCACCAACTTTGCATTGAACGTCACCAAGATTATTATGAGGTATGCGAATTCGTTCAGCAAATCGCATCCAGTTGAGGCTTGCCATTACTATGCCACTCTGCAGTACCCTGCTACAACATCAACCATCCCGCTTCCCAACGTTGCGGCTGCAATTGCAGGACTTTGGTCTGGGACGGGCGCGTTTACGACTGCCGCATCTGCTTCATCGAGCCTTTCTACAGCATCCAACGCGAAGCAGGCCGCTGTTTCCGAAACATTCGATGTCTTCGATGTTGCAGCAATTCAGCACGAGCTTGAATCACCCCTGCTACGCGCCCCTGCATTGACAGCGCTTGCTGTAGGACTCCAAGAGCCTGAGGTCACAGCACAAATGTATGGAGCCGAGGATTCCTACACATCTGAGGACATCAAGGCCTTGGAAAGAGAAGAGCGAACGCTTGAAGGTACTCGCATGGAGGGCGAGCAGACCTCGCTTGTTGAGTTTGCTGGTACGGGTAGCAGTAGGAGCTCAAGCGGCGCGTTGGTACCGTTTGCTGATCACGAGGGCAAGTCGATCGTTAGTTCGTTACCCACCAGAAGTCTCGCGCGTCGTGCCGATGTTCGGGCCGTAATCGACCAGCTAATCACGACTGGCGATGTCGACAACCTTGTGGGTGTTTCTCGAGATTTGTTTGACCCCACCCCTGTCCGAAAGGGACCTCTCCTGGTACTATATCCTGGTCGACTGTCTGCATATATTCTCACAACCGCTGCAGAATGCCTTGCGGCGTCGAATCCACTTGGCGCCGCTCGATTGTTCGCATTGGCGAACATGCCGGCGCGATGCGGCCGTGTGATCCTTGCGCAACTGGCACAGATCGCATCCGTAGTCAATCCTGCAGCAGCCGCAACGACAAGCTCACTTACGGGAGTGCTTGACGGAGGCTTGAATACTCTGAGCGGGGCCAGCAAATCGAGGCTGCCCAACCATGCTTTAACTGAACGTGAACGATGGATTCACCTTGCTACCGCCTTCATTGACAGGTACCAAGACGTCCTCAACCACGAGGGCTACTCGGAAGAGGAACTTGCACATATTGATGCACTGGCAAGCACCGCAGACTCCACACAGAGTGGAAAGGGCTCGAACAGCTCGACTATCCCGGAAGATGTCGAACTTGCAGTTCAAATTCGAAATGCGTACATCAGCGCCGGTGCCGATGGCATCACCGCACTTGCGGATACGGTGCGTACCTTGGTGATGGTTCGCGCGCTCGCCGAGTTCTTCTCATTCTTCTCGCAGGGTCCTGAGAGCTATGCCGATGCGATTAGCGTGGTGGAGCCCCTGGGTCTGCTCCCAGACATCGAAGATGTGCAAGAACTCGAGGGTGTCCAGACAGCTTTCCAGAACCTTGATCCCACGGTGCGCCGTTTGTATGGTCCCTTTGCTACTGCACTCATGGAAGTTTACCAGGTCCAATATGATATGGCCCTGAGAACATCCGCAGATGCCAACACAATTGCCACCATTCGAAGGCGTGCAAGGACCCTGCTGCTGTTCGTCACGAATGTTCAGTTGGAAGGTGTGGGTCGTGAGGTGCACGCAAAGTTGATGCGAATCAACTCGTCCCTAGGTTAAAGTTTGATTAAAGTAGAACCTATTTGTCCAGATGCGATGATCATGAAGTGAAAGGTTCTTTGTAACTTGCCGCTATTGGTTATTATATCATACATACAGTTTACCCCACACTAACCCGCTCTATGTACTTTGTGCTATATGGTGTTCAAGTTGCGCTATATACATCAATTAGTCATATCAGCCACATCACTAGGTCACATCGCTTCGGGACTATCCCGAGTGTCAGAAATTTTTCGGCTCGGTTCCACATTTCTGTAGTAGTAAGATCTCCACTTCGGCGACTTTCCGTGGATCTTCGACATGTTCAGACTCAGTAGGAATCTCACGCAAATGCTATATACACCCGCACGGCGGGCACAGCCCTTGGCTTTGGCCACCAATTTGCGACCTTTTCATTCCACTCGTGTAATTCGGGACTGGCATCAGCGCCTGGATCCCCAGACGGGTGAGTACTTCTACTATAACATCTTTACTAAAGAACGACGCAGCACACCTCCCGAAGAAGGATATTTGCCTTATAATGCCCCACGCGAGAGCAAGCTTTTGCGCTTCCTACGAACCGACACGACCTCGGAGCGAACCGGAGAGATGCCAGGATTGAAGTACTGGCTCACGTTCGCTGGCGTAGGCGGTCTCTTCTTGCTGTGGGACTACTACAATCCCCCGGGGCAAAGCGCGAAGGAGGTTCAGCGCCGCTTCATGGCAAGTGAGGAAAAGACGAAACTTGAGCTGGATGAGGCACGAGCTCGTGCTCTCAAAGACCGACTCCGAAGAGAAAGCGAGGCGGGTGCCGGCAAAACCGCTTAATCCGTTCATTATAGTGGCCAATGCAATGCGGCGTGCGCTGTGGCTCTTCCGCATACCATGGATCGCTACTTCATCTTTTGTGTATATTAAGTCATCACTTGTATTCTTACCTGCGACTCTCTTCCGTGACCAACGCCACAAGCCTGACCATTGATGGTGCAGACCACTTAGTACATGCGACTATAGACCTGAACTAGGGCGGTTGAGCCAATAATAGGCATGTAATAAACCATCGACCCACCACTTCCAAGTGTCGAACTGTATGTGATGTGACCTACTGACAGTGAGGATTCCACACGACATGACTCGGACAGAGCGATATCTTATTCTTTGAGTGCCTCATTGGTCAGTGCTACGTCGTTAGAAAGCGGTCCATCATCGTCAGAGTCCTCGTTGACGGGGGGCACTGTGGGAGTATGGTTGATTGAGGCCCTGGTCTCGAGAGAACGGCTAGGTTGGATCGGGAGCCAGCCTTGTGTGGCTCCGGTGCGCGCGCTGAAGCCAGACATACGCGACATCGTATCGTCGTCGTAACCGTTGCCCAAAGCCTGTCGAATCAGTCCGGGCAGAGATGTGGGGATGTCATCGGACTGGTCTGCGGTCACCGCTGCATGGGTTCTGCCGGCTTCACTCATGCCAGCGTCACTAAATGTATCGAGTGCACCTGAGCGCTGCAGTTCAATAATGCGGTTGCGCAGCAACTGCATGTCGCGCTTGCGAGCGTAGTCAAACTCTTCATTCAACACAGCAGCCTGGTTCTGAGGAATCAATGACCGCATCTCCTTCTCCCGGCACCATGCTTTGAACACAGTTGAATAAAGTTTGCGTGAAATGTCGCCACGCTTAGTCCAAAGCAGGTGTCGGTAACCCAGAAGGATCTGCTGGAGTGTAGGACGATACGACTCGCCTGTTTTGGGTGCCAGGCGAGTGATGCTGTGGATGCTCTTGGCCGCGGGAGTCTGAGCCGATCTGCGGCTCCCGTCTTCCGAGCCACCTTTGCTGCTATGACGCTTGGGCTGGCTTGTCTCATGTGGTACCAAAGGCGCGAGCTCAGGCAACGAGATATCGACCTGGATACGATTATTGTTGTCGCTCTGCAGTTCAAATTCGAACTCGAGGTTGTCAAGAGTGATGTGCATCAATCTTGAGAACTGATTCTTTCTCGTCATGGGGCCAAATGGATCTACCGGTAGCTCTGGGCGGGGTTGTGCCGATGGCATTCGTAACAAAGCATCAGCGTCACCTGCACCGAGAGAAACAGTGAAGTGGCCTTGGTCGTATGTACGCGCCTTTTGTGTTGCAGTGGTGATGGACTTGCCAGCCACTGTCAGTAGCTCCTTCGTATTCTCCGACTCGCTATTCAGCGTCGTGAATACGAAGGGTTGTTTGGAGCTTTCCTGTGTCCCTTGTGTAGGAGATGGGGCTTCTCCGCTCTCCTTTGATTCGGGTGGGGTAACATAATCAAGACTCTTGAGCTCATGTCGTAGTCGCGTTTCCGCCTGGGTAGTGTCATTATCGAAAGAAGCTGAGAGCGAAGTCGAGGCATACGTGCCTGATGCTCTTTCAGCACATGCCGAAAGATCATCGGGGAATGACAAGGCCAACACGGTGTCGACTCCATCCTCGTCTTTGAGAAGCTGACACTCGCGAACAATGGCTTCGCGTAGCTGTAAGAACTTTTCACGTCGGATTCGGAAGTCGGTCACGAGCTGATAAATTTCGGATGCATCTGATGATTGAAACTTGCCATTCTCACGAAGACGTACCGCGAGCGTGGTTTGAAGATACGTAGTGAGATAGGGGTGAATGCATTTAGGAGACCAGGCATGCTCAGGACCTGAGATAGCCGAAGGGAAGAGGCTCTCAAGTCCTCGCGAGAGATAAGGGTCACGCTGAGCCCGCTCTGCTGCGGCAAACTGAGCCTTCAGCTGGCCTTCGGAAATGTCATTCACATAAACAGAACCTCTTAATCGAGTATTCAGCTTGCAGGAGTCGGCGAACCAAGGTCCAAAATTACGTAAAGGAACCATGAGCTGACTCGTGTGCTGAGCCTTCGTATACAGACTCTTGAGAGTGACACAGCCCAATGCAAGCACTTCGCGGTCAAATCGACTGCTGCCCACCCGCTGGCCCGCCAGCACGAAAATAATGGAGTTACGCAGGGAGCTCAGCAAGCTCGTCTTATCTTGTTCGCTCAGGCTAGGTGACTCTTCCGCTTGGATGTTGAATCCGGTGGCAGCCTCTCTGGCTTGATTCTCAAGCAGTGTTCGCTTCAATGTATCTGGAGGGAGCTCACCTGAGACATTGAAGAACAAGCTGCGGACCGAGAACGCAGGGACTTGTGCCCCTGAGGTGGGTTTGACCTCTCCGTTCGGGACGCAGCAGTGTGACATGAACAGATTCACGAGCGTGTCATAAGAGACCGGCTCCAGTTCTTTGGCGTCCGCTTGACGATCGTAGAACACTGAAAACTGGACACTGGATGAATCGATGTTGTCATTGATCTTGTTCCATGCCACGAGTTGTCCGCCGACGAACATCCCAAGGTAGACAGACTGAGGCAGTCGCGTGCCAAGTGTGTACGAATAGCGGTTTGGGACCGGGAAGAGATTGGTCAGCAAACATGTAACGTCGATTTTAGCGAATCGTGACGTCATGGTACTATGATTGGATGTTACCAATGCGTTATCTATGAACCACAAGGGGGACTGTCACCACGTTAAATTACTTGTACTTGCTACTTGAGTGATGCAACTCAAAGTGATGCGTTCGAGACTCCGAGTGGGGGGGGGGGGGGGGGGGGCGGTTGTACAAAAGCGCGCAAAGGGCCGCGGGGGGGC